>ERZ791865.210-NODE-210-length-91165-cov-6.066425_pt1 | contig 91165 bp, 87 predicted proteins | sample MGYA00509942_ERZ791865 | MGnify/ENA primary metagenome ERZ791865 (study PRJEB30046, sample SAMN00792098) | human gut metagenome | study: EMG produced TPA metagenomics assembly of the A metagenome-wide association study of gut microbiota in type 2...
GAATTGCAAAATCATGCTGCAAAATTTGATTTTGCAATTCTGAAAGCAGCTTGGCGGAAATGTCCGGAATGACATTTTAACAAGCTGATTTTGAATTTACCATAGGAGAAGAACCATGAGCCAGAAATCTGCCATGATCACGATCGTGGGGCGGCCGAACGTCGGCAAATCGACGCTCATCAACCACCTCGTTGGCGAAAAGATCGCCATTGTTTCCCACAAGCCGCAGACGACGCGCAACCGCATCTGCGGCATCGTCACGCACGAGGACACGCAGCTCGTGTTCGTCGACACGCCGGGCTTCCATAAGCCGCGCACGCGCCTCGGCGACTATATGAACAATGTCGTGCACGACTCCGTCGCCGATGTGGATGCCGCGCTGCTGCTCGTCGAGCCCGTCGCGCACATCGGCCCGCAGGAGGAAGAGCTGCTCGGCCAGCTTCGCGCCGCGCATGCGCCGGTCATCCTCGTTATCAACAAGATCGACACGGTCGAGAAGGAGAATCTGCTTGCCGTCATCGCGGCCTATGCCGCAAAATTTGAGTTCGACGCCGTCGTTCCGGTGTCCGCGAAGTTCGGCGACGGTATCCCTGACCTGCTGCGGGAGTGCGCCCGCCACGCGGCCGACAGCCCGTTCCTGTTCCCGGACGATATGACGACGGACCAGCCGGAGCGGCAGGTCATGGCGGAGATCATCCGCGAAAAGCTGCTGTGGAACCTCGAGCGTGAAATTCCGCACGGCACGGCCGTTGAGATCACGAAATTTTCGGAGCGCGACAGCGGCGTCATTGACATCGACGCGACGATCTACTGCGAGAAGGCCAGCCACAAGGGCATCATCATCGGCAAGAACGGCTCCATGCTGAAAAAGATCAGCACGGAGGCGCGCGAGGACTGCGAGCGCTTTATGGGCACGAAGGTCTTTTTGCAGACGTGGGTCAAGGTCAAGGAGAACTGGCGCGACAGTCAGACCATGATCCGCAACTTCGGCTACGAATAATTGCGCAAAGCAGGCTTATCCTAAGGACAGCCCGTTTGCAAAAACGGAGCACCGATGACAGGAGGCCTGCTGCATGACGAGAGAACAGCTTTGGAGCATATTTTGGGAGACGGGCGCGCCGGAGGCATGGCTGCTGTACCGGCAGGAGCCGGCGCGCGGCGAGGCCTCGGCGGGGCGGTGAGCCGTCCCGCAAAGCCTTGCAGGAGGTCGGAGCATGTACATCAAAACAGACGGCATCGTCCTGCGCGAGGTTGCCTATCAGGACAGCGATAAGCTGCTGACCGTGCTGACGCGCGAATACGGCAAGCTGACTGTGCGGGCGCGCGGCGTCCGCAGCAGCCGCAGCCGCAGCAAGGCGGCCTGCCAGCTGCTGGCCTATTCCGAGTTCACGCTGCTCGAGCGCGGCGGGCGCTATGTCGTCACGGAGGCCACGGCAAAGGAGATGTTTCCGGAGCTGCGGAACGATCTGGAGCTTTTGTCGCTGGCGTCCTATTTTGCGCAGGCCGCGGACGTGCTCAGCCCGGAGGGCGAGGAGAATCCGCCGTTCGTATCACTGCTGCTCAACGCCCTCTATGCGCTCGGCAGGCTCGGCCTGCCGCAGAAGCTCGTCAAGGCGGTCTTTGAGCTGCGCGCCATGTGCCTGAGCGGCTATGAGCCGGACCTGCGCGGCTGCGCCGTGTGCGGAGCGCCGGAGCCGGATCGCTTCAACATCTCACAGGGCGTGCTGCAGTGCGCTGCCTGCCGCACGGAGGGAGAGAACGACATCCGTCTTCCCATGAGTGCCGGGACACGCGCCGCCCTGCGCTATCTGGACTCCGCGCCATCTTCGCGCGTATTCTCGTTCCGGCTTGCGGAGCCGTCGCTCTCCGAGCTGGGGCAGATCACGGAGAGCTATCTCTGCACGCGATTGGAGCGCGGCTTTTCCACGCTGGATTTCTATAAATCTCTATTTCTTTGAATCCATATCTGAGGTATCTGTACCATGACAGAACTGTACGAAAAATCCCTGCGCAAGCTCGAGCTGGACAACGTTCTGGCTCAGCTTGCAGACTGCGCGAACTCCGAGGACGGCAAGGACCGCTGCCGCGCCCTGCTGCCGCTGGACGATGCGGAGGAAATCCGCCTGCTCCAGCAGCAGACGACGGCGGCCTGCGGCATGATCGTCCGCAAGGGCGCGCCGGGCTTCCATGAGCTCAAGCCCGTGGCAGCCAGCCTCGAGCGCGCTGACCGCGGCGGCTGCCTGACGCCGGTGGAGCTGCTGCGCATTGCGGGTGTGCTGCGCTGCATCCGCAATGTCAAGGCCTATTACAGCGAGGACGGCGAGCCGACCGTGCTGGACGTCTATTTTCAGGAGCTTTCGCCGAATCGCTATCTTGAGGAGAAGATCACGAACTCCATCCTCTCCGAGGAGGAGATCGCCGACGCAGCCAGCAGCGAGCTGGCGGATATCCGCCGCCATATGCGCATTCAGAGCGCGAAGGTCAAGGATTCGCTGCAGAAGATCATCTCCTCGCCGAGCTTTTCCAAGTATTTGCGCGACCCGATCATCACGCTGCGCGGCGACCGCTATGTCGTGCCGGTCAAGAGCGAATACAAGAGCGAGATTCCCGGTCTGGTCCACGATGTGTCCTCGACGGGCAGCACGTTCTTCATCGAGCCGATGTCCGCCGTCAATGCGAACAACGCCCTGCGTGAGCTGCTGATCCGCGAGAAGAAGGAGATCGAGCGCATTCTGGCCGCACTGTCGGCCGAGGCGGCCTCGTTCCGCGAGGGCATCTGCCACAGCTATGAGATGCTCGTGCAGCTCGACTGCATCTTTGCCCGCGCGCGCCTGTCGCACAAGATGGACGGCATGGAGCCGGAGATCCGCACGAACGCCAGTCTGGAGCTCGTGCGGGCGCGGCATCCGCTCATCGACCGCAAGAAGGTCGTCCCCGTTTCGCTGCGGCTCGGCTCGGATTTTGACACGCTCATCATCACCGGCCCAAACACCGGCGGCAAGACCGTCACGCTCAAGACCATCGGCCTTCTGACGCTGATGGCGGAGTGCGGCCTGCACATTCCGGCGGACCACGGCAGCGCCATCTCCGTCTTCCGGCAGGTGCTGGCGGACATCGGCGACGAGCAGTCCATCGAGCAGTCGCTGTCCACCTTCTCCGCCCACATGAAGAATATCGTCGACATCGTTGCCGACTGTGACCGCGACACGCTTGTGCTGTTCGATGAGCTGGGCGCGGGCACGGACCCGGCCGAGGGTGCGGCGCTTGCCAATGCGCTCATCGAGTTCTGCCGCCAGTGCGGCAGCCGCGTGGCCGCCACGACGCACTATGCCGAGCTGAAGCTCTATGCCATGCGCACGGAGGGCGTCATGAACGCCTCGTGCGAGTTCGACGTGGAGACGCTGCGGCCGACCTACCGCCTGCTCATCGGCATCCCCGGCAAATCGAACGCCTTCGCCATTTCCCGCCGCCTCGGCCTGCCGGAGCCGATCATCGACAAGGCAAAGAGCCTTGTGAACGAAAACGACCGCAACTTTGAGGACGTCCTGAACCAACTCGAGCAGCAGCGCCAGCAGATGGAGGCCGCAAAGCTCGAGGCCGAGCGCCTGCGCCAGGAAACGGAGCAGATGAAGGAGAAGTCCGAGGCCTATTATGCCGAGATCAAGCGCGAGCGCGAAAAGGCCGTGCGTGCGGCCCGCGCCGAGGCGCAGAGCATCATCGACGATGCCCGCCGCACCTCGAACGAGGTCGCAGACGAGCTGAAGCAGCTCCGCAAGCAGCTGCGCGAGAATGCGGACGTGCAGGGGACGAATGCAAAGCAGGCCGAGCTGCGCCGCAGGCTCAACGAGGCAGAAGACCGCCTTGCCGGGCATGACGACGCGCCGAAGTCCCGCCCGCAGGCGGCGCGTGCCATCCGCGTCGGCGACACAGTCGAGCTTGTCCGCTTCGGCACCCGCGCGAGCGTGCTGGCCATCAACAAGGACGGCTCCTATCTGCTGCAGGCAGGGATCATGAAGGTCACGGCGCAGCCGGACGAGGTATATCTCATTGAGGAGACGAAGCAGCAGACCAAGAAGATCATCGAGCGCAGCCAGCGCGCCTTCCGCAGCGCGGGCGCCTCAACGGAGCTGGACCTGCGCGGCATGTCGGCTGACGAGGCCATTGCTACGCTGGATATCTTCCTCGATAACGCCATGATGGCCAATCTCGCCTCCGTGCGTATCATCCACGGCAAGGGCACGGGCGTCCTGCGCAAGGCCGTGCAGGACGAGCTGAAGCGCAATCGCTGCGTGAAGCGCTACCGCCTCGGCGTCTACGGCGAGGGCGAGGACGGTGTGACCATCGCCGAGCTGGCCTGACGGGAAATCCCGGCAAACTTGAGAAAACAGTTGACAAATGCCCCTGTTTTGTTATATTCTAAGAGAAGCATATCACCTCGCGCAGCCTCAAATTTGAAGGAGTGACACAGGATGTATACAGAAAAATCGGTGGTCAAGTGTGAGTCTGGTCTGCACAACAGACAGGCTACGTTTTTCATTCAGAAGGCCAATGAATTCCGTTCCAGCATCTGGATCGAGGTCGACGACCGGAAGATCAATGCCAAGAGCCTGCTGGGCGTACTCTCCATGGCCATCACCACGGGCACGGAGGTCACGCTGATCGCCGAAGGCCCGGACGAGGAAGCGGCAGTCAAGACGCTGGCGCAGATGCTCGTCAAGGATATTTTCTGATCCGCTCAACATGAACGGCTGCCCCAAACGCACGGAATCGGCGGCGTTTGGGGCAGCTTTCTCGTCAGAATGGAGCAAGCATGACCCGTGAGGAATTGAAGCAGGCCGCGCTGTCGCTGCCCTATGAGCCGGGCGTTTATCTGATGAAAAACGCCGCCGGGACCGTGATCTACGTCGGCAAGGCAAAAAAACTGAAAAACCGCGTCAGCCAGTATTTTCAGGATACGGCGGCGCATAATGCAAAAACGCGCAAAATGGTGTCGAATGTCGATCATTTTGAGACGATCGCCGCCGCGACGGAGTTCGAGGCGCTCGTGCTCGAATGCTCGCTCATCAAGCACTATATGCCGAAATACAACATCCTGCTCAAGGACGACAAGGGCTATCCCTACCTGCGCGTCGACCTGCGTGAGGCCTATCCCGTCATCACGCTGGCCACGCGCGTCACGGATGACGGCGCACGCTATTTCGGCCCCTACGGCAGCCGAGGGCGCACACAGCAGGTCATCGACGCCCTGCGTACGACGTTCCGCCTGCCGGGCTGCTCCAAGAAATTCCCGCGCGACATCGGCAGGGAACGGCCCTGCCTGAATTATCAGATGGACCGCTGCGACGGCTGGTGCAGGCCCTGCATGCAGCAGGCGGACTATCACGCGCGGCTGGAGCAGGCCGTCCTTCTGCTCGAGGGCAAGCACCAGAGCCTGTGTCAGGAGCTGCAGGAGAAGATGGAGGCCGCGGCCGAGGAGCTGCGCTTTGAGCGCGCGGCGGAATACCGCGACCGTCTGCGCGCCATTGAGCTGCTCGGGCAGAAGCAGCTCGTCACGGCAGGCACGATGGCGGACACCGACGTCATCGGCTGGTACCAGACGGAGGCGAAAGCCTGCTTTGCGGTGCTCCACTTTATCAAGGGCAACCTCATGGATAAGGACTATGAGGTACTGCCTGTGCCGGAGGAGCCGGACGACGCGCTGTCGTCGCTTGTCAAGCAGTACTACCTGACGCGCAAGGCCGCGCCGCGCCGCATATTCCTCCCGGCGGAGATGGACGATGCCGCGCTGTTCGAGGAGCTTCTGCTGCAGGAGCTCGGCAAGCATGTGCTCATCCGCACGCCGCAGCGCGGCTACGGCCGCAGGCTCGTGGAGCTGGCGGAGAAAAACGCCCGCGAGGAGGCCGAGCGCGCTACCTCAAAGGCAGAGCGCCTGAGTGGCACGCTCGTGCTGCTGCAGGGCATGCTCGGTCTGCGCGAACCGCCACGCCGCCTCGAGGCCTATGATATCTCGAACATCGCAGGGACGGACATCGTCGCCTCCATGACGGTCTTCGAGGACGGCAAGCCGAAAAAAAGCGATTACAAGCGCTTTCAGGTACGCGGTCTGACGGATCAGGACGATTATGCTTCCATGCGGCAGGTACTCTGCCGCCGCTTCCGTCATTATCTCGACGGCGACAGCGGCTTTTCCGAGCGCCCGGACGCCCTGCTCATCGACGGCGGTGCCGTGCACGCCGAGACGGTCCGCGCCGCTCTGTCCGAAATGGGCGTGTTCCTGCCGATCTTCGGCATGGTCAAGGACAACCGCCACCGCACGCGCGCCCTTGTCACGCCGGACGGGCAGGAGATCAGTATCCAGAGCACCCCGGCGGTGTTCGCCCTCATCGGGCGTATTCAGGAGGAGACACACCGCTTCGCCATTACCTATCAGCGCACCCTGCGCAGCCGCCATGTGCGCGGCTCGCAGCTCGACGCCATCCCCGGCATCGGGGAAAAGCGCCGCAATCAGCTCCTGCGCCGCTTCCGCTCGCTCGCGGCCATCCGTGCCGCCAGCCGGGAGGAGCTGCAGGAGGTGCTGCCCGCGCCGCAGGCGCAGGCGGTCTATGACCATTTTCACGGACAGGAGCAAACACAGCCATGAGAGTTATCACCGGAACGGCGCGCGGCACAAAGCTGAAAACGCCGGAGGGCATGCTCACGCGCCCGACGACGGACCGCGTGAAGGAAGCCCTGTTCAACATCATCCAGTTCGACATCGCGGGCGACGTGCTCGACCTGTTCGCCGGAACGGGTCAGCTCGGCATCGAGGCGCTCAGCCGCGGAGCCTCACGCGCCGTTTTTGTCGACCACCGGCAGGATGCCGCTGCCCTCGTGCGCGAGAATCTGCGCCGCACGCATTTTGAAGACAGGGGAGAGGTCGTCTGCACGGATTTCACGCAGTATCTTGCGCGGTGCAGGCGGAAATTCCGCCTGATCTTCCTCGACCCGCCCTATGCAGAAAAATCCCTCGAAACGGCGATTCAGCGCCTATCGGAAATTGACATTTTGTCGGATGGTGGTATAATTATCACAGAAAGACCCCTCGGCAAACCGCTTGCAGAGGAATTTCCGGGCTTGACCCGCTCAAAAGACTATCATTACGGAAAAACGACCATCACCCTGCTCCGCAAGACCGGGGCGGGCGGCGGCAACGATTAGGAGGCAATATCATGAACGAACACGGCATTGAAGAATTGATCGGCACCCTGTATGAAATGGTGCAGGACGCACGCTCCGTGCCGTTCAGCAGCGATAAGTGCGCTGTTGAGCGCGAAAAGGTCCTCGACCTGCTCGACGAGATCAGCAACCAGCTCCCCGGCGAGCTGAAGCAGGCAAAGACCATCGTGGACTCCCGCAGCGAGCTCATTACGAACGCAAAGCGCGAGGCCGAGAATATCATGAAGTCCGCGCAGGCACAGGCCCGCCAGCTCGTCTCGCAGGAGGCCATCTATCTCGAGGCCAAGAATCAGGCCAACGATATGGTGCGCGCCGCGCAGGATAAGATCAAGGAGCTCAAGAAGGTCACGAACGACTACGTCGACGATTCCCTGCGCCGCACGGAGGAGGCCGTCGCCGAGGCTCTGAGCGAGATCCGCAATTCCCGCTCGAAGTTCCGCGCCCTCGTCAATCCGCAGGCCAAGAACAACTCCGCGATCATCGAAGACGTGTAAACCGGCGCCATGAGCCGGAACCGTATTCTCATTACCGCCGTCGCGGCTGCGCTCCTTGTGGTCTGCGGCATCGGCATTTTCTTCGCATCCAACCGCGACCATGCGGCAGAGCGCGCCGACGAGTGGACCATGCAGGGCATGACCCTCGCACTGGACGGCTCGGCCACGACGTGCACCGTGCGCATCGCGGGCACGTCCCGCTCCTATTTGCTCGGCGGCAGAGTCGGCGCGTTCGAGACGGGGACGGACGGCGGCATCTATGTCGACGGTACGCGCGTCTGCTCCGGCGTCATCCTGCCGGACGACGCCTTTGACCCGTGGCTCACAATGCAGGCGGATACCGATCCGTTCTGGATCGCAGCCGACGGCAGTACGCTCGTCCTGCCGCTTCCCGGCATGCAGTCGCTCGTCGTCGCTCCGGCAGAGTCGGAGCAGGCGGCACAGGAGCTTTTACAGTCGCTGTGCGAATCATTAAACGATCAATCTGTACTGGACATAATTCAGCGCTATTTTTTGTCGAATTCTTAAAGTTGTGTTTTCTTTCAAATTGTGTTATAATCTTTACAGAATTCAATATTAGCAAACTAGTTGGGCATTTATCTGCTGCAAATTGCATGCCAGTCAGAAATATAGAATATGGAGGTGACATTTGCTACGCAAATCTGAGGGCGTGTAATAATATTTCAAATATAAAGGAGAATTGTCATGAATCGTAAGTTTGTTAGACGTTGTATCTCCCTGATAACTGTATTTGGAATTCTGCTCATGCTCATGTTACAAGCTGCTGCTACTAATGATGCAGTTGAAAGTGCTCCGCAGCGTTTTGACCCTGCTGTATATGAGGTGCAGTTGCGTGTAACTACCGAAAACTGTGAGTCTGTTATCTCAAAGTATGATGTACCTGATGAGGTTGCAGACAGAATTCGTGAATTATGTCAAGAATATGGTGTAACTGAACTACTGGTTCCCGGTGATGCTGCACCTGTCACCTACTCTACTTCTACTAGTTGGAGTCCTGTTCGCAATTATAAAGGTTATAAGTTGAAGGACTGGGTAGTCACGGTCAATAATTGCTTTGCCATGACTACCATCACTTCTAATGGTAGTGCTGCAGCTAATTTTGCTGCAACAATACTTGCATATTGTGCTGGTGTAGTTATTGATAGATTTGTCCCATTTGGAAGTTCTGGAATTACGTTGATTCAATATGCATGCGGCTCAAATAGTTCGTACTACGCCGGAACTGGAGATAAAGCGCAGGCTGCGCCGCAGTTCTTGACGTACGAAACATTTACATATCGGGTCACGGACCAGGGTAACGTGTTGGGTGCAAGAACATATTATTCGTATTTGAAGACAATCAGTTGGTTCTACTATAATAGTAAAACCGATACTCCAAAGACGCGGATACAGACGTATAATATTTCTTTCCAGTCTCCACATTACTCCAATGTTAATGAAGCTGCAATATCGTCTGCCACGAGTGCAGTCTTGGATGAACCGATCAATTTAAAGATTGGTCAAGCATGGTTTGTACTCAAATAGGATAACTGTATGAAAACAAACAGAAAACATGCGATTGCAATTATAATAGCAATTATTGTAGTTGTAGTTATACTTGTTTCCGGCATAATACTGATTTCTTACTGGAACACGCCGATCGCCAAGGCGGAAAGCCGGACGATGCAGGCGATGCTTCTGCAGGAGGATGGCTCCGCGGAGCCGTGTACCGTCCTCATCAGCGGCATTTCGTATCACTACCTTTTCCGGAATCACGCGGATTCCTTTGAAGCTACCGAGCCGGGCGGCGTATTCGTAAACGGCAGCCGCATCATGGACAGCCTGATCCTGCCGTCGGACATCGACTCGGATTGGATGTTCTGGCAGGACGATATGCTCTGGTGCGACGCGGCCGGAGAGCAGTTCATCGCACTGCTGCACCGCGGCGCGGACGGCGGGTTTGCAGAGACCGGCACGCCGGTGCTCGTCATCGCCCCGGCGGAGACGAAGCAGGAAGCGCAGGCCCTTCTGCAGTCGCTGCGGGAGACGCGTGCAGACGATGCGGAAACGCAGCGCCTGATCGAACCGTTTTTGAAATAACCGGACGACACAGCGCCCCGTCCCATTGGGGCGGGGCGTTCGTGAGCTTTCCCGGTCGTGTTATTCCGAGGAGCGAAGCGACGTGGAAATCTCGTGAAGCAGGCTTCGGATTCGCCTCGGCTTGCCAAAATCCGCAGCCGATCCTGCGAGATTGCCACGGCCCCTCGCGGGGCCTCGCAATGACAAATTTGACAGTCTGAGCTCATGACTTTAATTCCATATTCTAGGAGGCAGAAATGACGGAACTGGAACGTTATCAGCAGTGGTGCGAGCAGGCGCCGCTGAATGAGGCCGGGCGCGCTGCGCTGGCCGCCATGCAGAACGACGAGACGGAGCGCAAGGGCTGCTTCGGCGCGGAGCTGCAGTTCGGTACCGCGGGCATCCGCGGCATTATGGGCATCGGCACGAATCGCCTGAACGACTTCACCGTTCGCCGCACGGCGCAGGGCCTTGCCGCATGGCTGACCTCGACGGAGCTGCCGCAGCGCTGCGCCATCGGCTATGACTCCCGCCACAACTCCCGCCGCTATGCGGAGCTGTGCGCCGTGGCCCTCGCGGAGCGCGGCGTGCATGTCTATGTCTATCACGAGCTGGCCCCGACGCCAATGCTCTCATTTGCCGTGCGCCAGCTCGGCTGCGGCTGCGGCATCGTCGTTTCCGCCAGCCACAACGCGGGCATCTATAACGGCATCAAGTGCTACGGCCCGGACGGCTGCCAGATGACGGACGAGCCGGCGGCCCGCGTGTTTGCCGAGATCGAGAAAATCCCGTATTTTCTCCCGGCGGAAAAGAGCTTTGAGGACTTCCTTGCGGAGGGCGGCGTGGAATTCATCGCGCCGGAGCTGTGGGAGCGCTACTATGAGACCGTTCTCGGCGAACGCCTTGCCACTGTCCCGTCCGATAACCTGAATCTGCTCTACACGCCGCTGTGCGGCACGGGCAACAAGCCGGTCCGCACCGTGCTCGGCCGCATCGGCGTGAACGTCGCCGTCGTCCCCGCACAGGAAAAGCCGGACGGCGATTTCAAGACCTGCGAATATCCGAACCCGGAGACGGACGCCGCGCTGAACGAGAGCTACAAGATCGCGCGCGAGACGCACCCGGACCTCATCCTCGGCACGGACCCGGACTGCGACCGCGTGGCCGTGGCCGTCCCGGTGGGCGGCGGCTTCCGCAAGCTCAGCGGCAACGAGCTGGGCTGCCTGCTGCTGGACTACATCCTCGGCACGATGCAGAAGGCAGGCACGCTCCCGGCAGACCCCGTCGCCGTGCGCAGCATCGTCTCGACCCCAATGGCAGACAAGATCGCCGCAAGCTACGGCGTGAAGATGCGCAGGGTCCTCACGGGCTTCAAGTACATCGGCGGTGAGATCCTCACCCTCGAGCAGAAGCACGAGGAGAACCGCTTCGTCTTCGGCTTTGAGGAGAGCTGCGGTTACCTCAAGGGAACGTATGCCCGCGATAAGGACGCCGTCGTCGCCTCCATGCTGACGTGCGATCTTGCCGCCGCGCTCAAGCGCGAGGGCACAAATCTGGCCGAGCACATGGACGCGCTCTACAGCCGCTTCGGCTGGCATGAGGCGCGCGTGCTGAGCTGCGAGCTGCAGGGCCCGGACGCCATGGAAATTTCCGCTGGCTTTATGGCGCAGATGCGCCGCGAGCTGCCGAAGGCTGTGTGCGGCATTGCCGTCACGTCCGTCACGGACTATCAGGCGCGCGTCACGCGCGATCTCGTCCACGGCACGGAGGAAGCGGTCACGCTGCCGAAGTCCAATGTGCTCGTGCTTCAGCTCGGCGAGAAGGGTACGGTCATCCTGCGTCCGTCCGGCACGGAGCCGAAGGTCAAGATTTATCTGACCGCCGTTGACGCCGACCGCGCGGCAGCCATGAAGCTGCTGGACGATATGGCCGCCGAAATGAGCGGCTATCTGCCCAAAAACGCTTGACAACCGGCCGGTTTTCGGCTATCATAACCGCATAGTGAAAACGCATGGAAGAAGAGGAGTATCCCATCCGCGCGCTGCAGAGAGGGGGCGGCTGCTGAAAGCCCCTGCGCAGGTCGGGAGAAGGTCGCTTCGGAGCGGGCGTGCCGAACCTGCAGTAGGCCGCACGGGTGCTCCCGTTACAGAGCCAGAGTGCCCGCCCATGGCGGGAATTCAGGTGGTACCACGGTAATCTGCATCGCCCTGAGCATATTATGAAGCTCAGGGCGATTTTTATCGTCAAAAAGGAGAAGACTATGAAAGAACTGCCAAAGACCTACGAGCCGCGCGACGTTGAGGACCGGCTCTACAAATTCTGGGTGGACAACGGCTATTTCCATGCCGAGCGCGACCCGGACAAGAAGCCCTTTACCATCGTCATGCCGCCCCCCAATGTCACAGGCCAGCTCCACATGGGCCATGCCATGGACGCCGCCATGCAGGACGTGCTCATCCGCTTCAAGCGCATGCAGGGCTATTCCGCCCTCTGGATCCCCGGCGTGGACCATGCCGGTATTGCCACGCAGATCCGCGTGGAGGAGGAGCTGCGCAAGGAGGGCAAGACCCGTTATGACCTCGGCCGCGAGAAGTTCCTCGAGCGCGTCTGGGCCTGGAAGCATCAGTACGGCGACCGTATCGTCGAGCAGCAGAAGCGCCTCGGCGCGTCCTGCGACTGGGACCGTGCCCGCTTCACGATGGACGAGGGCTGCTCGAAGGCCGTCCGCGAGGTGTTCGTGAACCTGTATGAGCAGGGCCTTATCTACAAGGGCAGCCGCATCATCAACTGGTGCCCGCACTGCGTCACGGCCCTGTCCGATGCCGAGGTCGAATATGTCGACAAGCCCGGCCATCTGTGGCATGTGCGCTATCCGCTGGCAGACGGCTCCGGCGAGGTCATCATCGCGACGACCCGGCCCGAGACCATGCTCGGCGACTCCGGCGTGTGCGTCAACCCGAACGACGAGCGCTACAAGGACATCGTCGGCAAGAACGTCATTCTGCCGCTCGTCGGCAAGGAGATCCCCGTCGTGGCGGACGACTATGCCGAAATGGACTTCGGCACCGGCTGCGTCAAGATGACGCCGGCTCACGACCCGAACGACTTTGAGGTCGGCCTGCGCCACAACCTCGAGGTCATCCGCGTCCTCGACGATAAGGGTGTCGTCAACGAGAACGGCGGCAAATATCAGGGCCTTGACCGCTATGAGGCGCGCAAGCAGATCGTCGCCGACCTCGAGGCGCAGGGCTACCTCGTGAAGGTCGAGCCGTATAACCACAATGTCGGCACCTGCTACCGCTGCCACCGCGACGTCGAGCCGATCATCTCCGCTCAGTGGTTCGTAAAGATGAAGCCGCTGGCCGAAGAGGCGCTGCGCGTCGTGAACGACGGCGAGACGAAGTTCGTGCCGGAGCGCTTCACAAAAATTTATACGAACTGGATGGAGAACGTCCGTGACTGGTGCATCTCCCGTCAGCTGTGGTGGGGCCATCAGATCCCGGCGTGGTACTGCGCCGACTGCGGCCATATGACCGTCTCCCGCGAGGATGCGACCTGCTGCGAAAAGTGTGGCAGCAAGCATATCACCCGCGATGAGGACGTGCTTGACACCTGGTTCTCCTCGGCGCTGTGGCCGTTCGAGACCCTCGGCTGGCCGGACACGAATGCGGAGGATTTTCAGTATTTCTATCCGACGGATGTGCTTGTGACGGGCTATGATATCATTTTCTTCTGGGTCGCACGCATGATCTTCTCGGCCTGCAAGCAAACGGGCCGCCCGCCGTTCCACACCGTGCTGATTCACGGCCTTGTCCGCGACGACAAGGGCCGCAAGATGTCCAAGTCCCTCGGCAACGGCATCGATCCGCTCGAGATGATCGACCGCTACGGCTCGGACGCCCTGCGCATGAACATGCTCACGTCCAATTCGCCCGGCAACGACATGCGCTTCTATATCGAGCGCTGCGAGGCCATGCGCAACTTTGCCAATAAGCTCTGGAACGCCAGCCGCTATGTCATGATGAACCTCAGCATCGACAAAAACGAGCTGCCCGCCCTGTCCGAGCTCGAGACGTCCGACAAGTGGATCCTTTCGAAGCTCAATACGCTCATTGCCGACGTCACGGAGAACCTCGACAAGTATGAGCTCGGCGTCGCCGTCCAGAAGATCTATGACTTCATCTGGGACAGCTACTGCGACTGGTATATCGAGCTGACAAAGGCCCGCCTCTATGGCGAGGACGAGGCTCAGAAGCGCTCTGCCCAGCAGGTGCTGCTGTATGTTCTCGACCAGATCCTGCGCCTGATGCACCCGTTCATGCCGTTCATCACGGAGGAGATCTGGCAGGCCATCCCGCACGCGGGCGAGGCGCTGATCGTCGCCGCTTGGCCGAAGTACCGCGAGGATCTCTGCTTCCAGGCGGAGGAGGACGGCATGGAGAGCATCATGCAGGCCATCCGCGCCGTGCGCAACCGCCGTGCCGAGATGAATGTACCGCCTGCGCGCCGCACGACGCTTTATATCGTCACGGAGAAGCAGGATCTGTTCTCTGCCGGTATCCCGTTCATCACCCGTCTGGCCTATGCCGAGCGCGTCGTCGTTCTGGGTGAGGAGCCGGAGGGCCATGGTTCCATGGTGTCCTGCGTGACGCACGACGCCAAGCTGTTCCTGCCGATGGAGGAGCTTGTGGATGTGGACAAGGAGCTTGCCCGCATCGCCAAAGAGAAGGAGAAGGTTCAGAAGGGCCTTGCCGGTGTGCAGGCTAAGCTTGGCAATCCGGGCTTTGCCGCAAAGGCACCGGAGCAGGTCGTCCGCGCAGAGCAGGAGAAGGCCGAAAAGTATGCCGCCCTGCTGCGTCAGCTCGAGGAGAGCGAAGCACGGCTGAAGGATCTCTGATTTTTATCGACCGCCATTTCGGGGCTGCCGCATGGATTTGCGGCAGCTCCGTTTTTTGGGCTTTATTTCTGGAACGAGTTGGTGTATAATTTATCCTGAATGAATGGCGGCCTGCCGCCAGACAGGAAGGATGACTTTGATGGAGAATTTCGACGCGGAGCAGCCGATGGAGGACCTGCAGGAGCAGACTCCGAAGAAGGAACCGAAAAATCCGCTCTATGACTGCTACTCGCTTTTGCATGACCTTGTCTATATTCTGGCCGCGATCACGATCGTGTTTGTGTTTTTCGTCCGTCTCGTCGGCGTGGACGGACCGTCCATGATGCCGACGCTGCAGGACGGCGACTATGTGGCACTGCTGAGCAATCTGTTTATGGGCGACCTCGAGCAGGGCGACGTCATCGTCGCGCGCAAGGAGAGCTTTGAAAACGGCGAGCCGATCGTCAAGCGCGTCATCGCCACGGAGGGTCAGACTGTGGATATCCTCTACGACGGCAACGGCTATGGCACGGTCTACGTCGACGGCGAGCCGCTGGACGAGCCCTATATCTTGGAACCGATGGTGCTGCCCTACTATGACCGCACGAGCTTCCCCCTGACCGTGGACGAGGGCTGCCTCGTCGTGATGGGCGATAACCGCAACCGCTCTGCTGACAGCCGCTATGCCTCCATTGGGCAGATCGAGGAATCACAGGTCATCGGCAAGGTGCTGTGCATTCTGTTCCCAGGCTGCGGCGAGAGCAGCTCGCGGGACTTTGGACGGATCGGAGCGGTGGACAATGGATGAACGCATGAATATCCAGTGGTATCCGGGCCACATGACCAAGACCCGGCGGAATATGGAGGCTGACCTCAAGCTCGTGGACGCCGTCTGCGAGATCGTGGACGCACGCATCCCGTTTTCCAGCCGGAACCCGGACATTGACGCTATCTGCGGGCAGAAGCCCCGCATGATGATCCTCAACCGCATCGATCTGGCCGATCCGGCCGCTACGGACGTCTGGCAGAATTACTGGCAGGCGCAGGGCATGACCGTTGTGCGCACGGACTGCAAGAGCCGCCGCGGCATCGACCGCTTCGTGCCCGCCGTCCGCTCCATGCTGGCGGAGAAGCTGCAGCGCTATGCGGACAAGGGTCAGACCGGCCGCGCACTGAAGCTGATGATCGTCGGCATCCCGAACGTGGGAAAATCGACCTTCATCAATCAGATCGCCGGGCGCAAGGGCGCAAAGGCGGAGAACCGCCCCGGCGTCACGCGTGGCAAGCAGTGGGTCACGGTGGACAGCGGCCTTCTGCTGCTCGACACGCCGGGCATCCTCTGGCCGAAATTCGACGATGAGGAGGTCGGCCGCAGGCTGGCCTATACCGGCGCGGTCAAGGACGACGTACTGGATGTGGAAACGCTGGCCTGCCATCTGGCGGCCATGCTCTGGGCGCGTTACCCCGAGGCCATGCGCGCCCGCTATAAGCTCGACCCGCCGGAGGACGCCTCCGGCTATGATCTGCTGACCGAGGCGGGCCGCCGCCGCGGCTTCCTGCTGGCGCGCGGCGAGATCGACACGGAGCGCATGGCGCGTGTGCTGCTGGAGGAATACCGCAGCTGTAAGATCGGCCGCTTTACGCTGGAGGACCCTCCGGAAAGGACAGAGGCATGCGCTACGAACTGATCCGCGAGATCTTCAATCTCTGCAGCAACAACCAGATGCGCGACGTGTTCGTCAGTGAGGTGGAGACCTCGGACCCGGAGGCCGTCGCGCGGACATACTGCCGCGGTAAGGACGTCACGATGGACCGCACGGACAACGAAGACGGCAGCATCATATTCGACGTGGTGGCGGACGGCCTGCATCAGCGCCTGAGCTTCACGCCGGATGATTAAGAAAGAGCAAGACCGTATAATTCTCTTCGGCCTTCGCCGGACATTTTTGTCGAATGATCCTGCTGAATTGTGCGGTATTGCCTAAGATAAATGAGGAATTGGCATGACGGAACTTTGGAATTACGAAAACCGCTGCTGGGAGGCGGGCTATGAGACGGTCTGCGGCGTAGACGAGGCCGGGCGCGGCCCGCTGGCCGGACCGGTGTGCGCTGCGGCGGTCATCCTGCCGCGCGGGCTGGACATTCCCGGCCTGAACGACTCGAAAAAGCTGACGGCCAAGCGCCGCGAGGCGCTGTATGACATTATCACGGAGCAGGCGCTCGCCTACGGCATCGCGTTTGCCTCCGAGCAGGAGATCGACGAGATCAACATCCTGCAGGCGACGTTCCTCGCGATGCGCCGCGCCATGGACCAGCTCCGGGTGCGGCCGGATATCGCCCTGATCGACGGCAACCGCGAGACGGACTTCGGCCTTCCCGTGCAGACGATCGTCAAGGGCGACAGCCTGAGCGCCAATATCGCGGCTGCGTCCATTCTGGCCAAGGTGACGCGGGACCGCTTTATGCTGGAAATGGATGAGAAATATCCGCAGTACGGCTTTGCCACGCACAAGGGCTACGGTACGCGCGCGCACTATGCCGCGCTGCGCGAATTCGGCCCGTGCCCCATCCATCGCCGCACGTTCCTGAAGAATCTCCATGCGGAATGATCTGACGGGCCGCTGGGGCGAGGAGACCGCCGCGGCCTATCTGCGCCGCAGGCACTATACCATCGTGGCGGCGAATTACCGCTGCCGCCTCGGCGAGATCGACCTGATCGCGGAAAACCGCGACTATCTCGTCTTTGTCGAGGTCAAGCTGCGCAAAAGCGCCGCATTTGCCGAAGCGCTGGAATTTGTCGACCGGCACAAGCAGGAACGCATCCGTTGCACGGCGGAGCTGTACTTATGTGAGCACCCGGAACAGACAAAGCAGCCGCGCTTCGACGTCATCGAGGTCTACGCGCCGAACGGCACGCAGACGAAGCGGCCGGAGATCCGGCATCTGGAGGATGCATTTTCATGAAGCTGTTTGACGGACACTGCGACACCGCCTATGAGCTGTTGAAGCGCGGCGAGGGGCTGGCGCGAAACTCGTGCCATATCGACCTGCAGAAGGCGGCCGGACTGGAGGCCTATGCCCAGGTCTTTGCGTTCTGCAGCAACGCCGGCCGGCCCGGCGGCGGAACGGAGCGCCTGCTGACGGAGCCGCTGGCCCTCCTGTGCCGCGAGGTGGAGAAGAACCGCAGCCGCATCGGCTTTGCCGCAAACGGTGCGGAGGCCCTGCGCCTGACGGAGCAGGGGAGGATCGCCGCGCTGCTGTCCGTGGAGGGCTGCGAGGTCATCGGCTGCGACCCGGGCAGACTCGAATGGCTGCGGGAGCAGGGCTTCTGCATGCTCACGCTGACGTGGAATGCCGACAACGCGCTTGCGGGCTGGCACGGCTCCGCGCTTGGCCTGACGCCGCGTGGGCGCGACTTTGTCCGGGAGGCGCAGCGGCTCGGCCTGCGGATCGATGTGAGTCATCTGTCCGAAACTGCGTTCTGGCAGCTCATGGACTGCACGCAGGCCCCCATTCTGGCCAGCCATTCCAACTCCCGCGCTTTGTGCGGCTGCACGCGGAACCTGACGGACGATCAGCTGCGCGCGCTGTCGCAGGCCGGCGGCACGGTCGGCCTGAACCTCTATCCGCCGTTCCTCGGCGGGAAGGCAGACTTTGACACTTTGCGCGCCCATCTCGAGCACATGCTCACGCTCTGCGGCGAGGACCATGTGGCCCTCGGCGGCGACCTCGACGGCTGCGACGAGCTGGCGCGCGGCTTTACGGACGTCTCCTCGTGGGCTTCGTTTTATGCGTATTTACAGGCTGCGGGCTATCCCGCGGACCTGCTCGACCGGATCTTTTTCCGGAACCTTCTGCAACTGCTGCAATGAAAGGAGCGTGAGGGATGGCCCTTTACGCGATTGGAGACCTGCATCTTTCCCTCGGCAGCGACAAGCCGATGGACGTCTTCGGCGGCGCGTGGGTCGGCTATGTGGACAAGCTCCGCGAAGGCCTGTCCGTCATCGGGCCGGAGGACACGACCGTCCTGCTCGGGGACCTGTCCTGGGCGCTGGACCTGAACGGCGCGCGCGAGGATTTTGCCATGATCGCCGCCATTCCAGGGCGGAAGATCATCGTCAAGGGAAATCACGATTACTGGTGGACGACGGCCGCGAAATTCTACCGCTTCTGCGAGGAAAACGGCTTTCCGGACCTGTATCTGCTGAATAACAACTGCTATTTCTATAACGGCATCGCCCTGACCGGCACGCGCGGCTGGTTCTTTGAAGAGGACGCGCCGGACGGCAGTCATAACGATAAAATTTTCAAGCGGGAGCTGCTGCGTCTGGAGGCCTCGCTCCGCGCGGCGGGAGATACGCCCGAAAAGCTGTGCTTTCTGCACTATCCGCCGCGCTACCGCGGCTACGAATGCCCGGAAATTCTGGCGCTCCTCGAGCGCTACGGCGTGAAGGAATGCTGCTACGGCCACCTGCACGGCAGCAGCCACCGCCTTGCCATCGAGGGCGTGCACCACGGCGTGACCTACCGGCTCTGCGCTGCGGATTATACGAATTTTGCCCCGATCCGGCTTCGCTGAATATTTTCCCTGTAATTTTCCTGCGGAAAAACCGAAAATTCACAAAATCGACTTGTTTTTTTGTGAATAGTCTGATAAAATAGTGCGGATTCATCAAGGTATCAATGCGCGCCGACCGGCGCAGCACATAGGAGGATGTTAGAAATGAATGTCAAAAGCGTAGAGAAAGAAGCGACCCGCGCATCCGTTACGGTGGAACTGACCCGTGAGGAGCTGGAGCCTGCCCTGAACCGCGCCTATCTGAAGTACCGCAAGGATATCATGATCCCCGGCTTCCGCAAGGGTCATGCTCCGCGTATGGTCATCGAGGCTGCCTATGGCAAGCATGTCTTCTTTGAGGACGCTGTCGAGGATATGTTCCCGGATATCTACAAGGATGCCGTCCTGACGCAGGACATCCGTCCCGTCGGCCGCCCGAGCGTTTCCAAGATGGACATCGCCGACGACGGCGCCGTCACGCTGACGATCGTGACGGATCTGTATCCCGTTGCTGAGCTTGGCGAATATAAGAATCTCGAGATCGAGAAGGCCGAGGTCGAGGTCAAGGAGTCCGAGGTCGAGGCCGAGCTGGACCGCATGGCCCAGAACGTTGCCCGCATCACCACGGTCGACCGCCCGGCACAGGAGGGGGACACCGCCGTGATCGACTTCGAGGGCTTTGAGAACGGCAAGGCCTTTGCGGGCGGCAAGGGCGAGAACTACGAGCTGAAGCTCGGTTCCCACACCTTCATCCCCGGCTTTGAGGAGCAGGTCGCCGGCATGAGCGCCGGTGAGGAGAAGGACATCGACGTCACGTTCCCGGCTGACTATCACGCCGAGGAGCTGGCTGGCAAGCCTGTCGTCTTCAAGGTCAAGGTCCATGAGGTCAAGGAGACCGTCGTTCCCGAGAAGGACGACGAGTTTGTCAAGGACGTCTCTGAGTTCGACACCGTCGCCGAGCTGCGCGCCGACATCGAGAAGCGCATCCGCGATGAGAAGCAGGCCGGGATCGACCGCGCGTTCGAGAACGCCGCCGTCGAGAAGGCTGCCGCCAACATGACCGTCGAGATCCCCGACAGCATGATCGACGAGGAGCTCGATCAGGAGATGGAGCGCATGGACTATGAGCTCCGCTCCCAGGGCGCTTCCCTGCAGGCCTATGCCCAGATGATGGGCGGCGACATGAACGCCATCCGAAACAGCCTGCGCCCGTCCGCTCAGGCCGCTGTCCGCACGAACGTCCTGCTGGACGCCGTTGCTGCCGCTGAGAACATCGAGGTCAGCGAGGAAGAGTGCGAGGAAGAGTACAAGAAGCTCGCCGAGAGCTACAAGATGGAGCTGGACGACGTCAAGAAGGCCCTGAACGCCGACGGCCTGAAGAGCGATCTCAAGCTGCGCAAGGCTGCCCGTCTCATCGCCGACTCCGCTGTCGCCGTTGCACCCAAGGCCCCCGAGGCCGCCGAAGAGGCTCCTGCCTCCGAGGAATAATCCGCCTGCAGAGCGGTTAGAATGTTTCTGATTCCTGCTGCGGCAGGCGATCCGCACTCCCGCCGGTGACCCCGGCGGGAATGCACGCAGAAAGGAGCATGATTATGAGTTTGGTTCCCTATGTCGTCGAGCAGACGAGCCGCGGAGAGCGTTCCTATGACATTTTCTCCCGCCTTCTGAACGACCGCATCATCTTCCTGTCGGAGGAGGTCAACGACACGACCGCCAGCCTGATCGTCGCCCAGCTTCTCTATCTGGAGGCGCAGGACCCCGACAAGGACATTCAGTTCTACATCAACAGCCCGGGCGGCGTGGTAACGGCCGGACTTGCGATTTATGACACCATGCAGTATATCAAGTGCGATGTTTCCACGATCTGCATCGGCATGGCCGCGTCCATGGGCGCGTTCCTGCTGTCGTCCGGCACGAAGGGCAAGCGCCTCGCCCTGCCGAACGCGGAGATCATGATCCATCAGCCGTCCGGCGGCGCGCAGGGTCAGGTCACGGATATCGAGATCCACGCCCAGCGCATCGCGGATGTGAAGCGCCGTCTGAATGAAATTCTGGCGAAGAACACCGGCAGACCCGTTGAAGAGGTCGCCCGCGACTGCGAGCGCGACCATTTCCTCACGGCCGAGCAGGCGAAGGAATACGGCATTGTGGATAAGGTGATCTATCAGCGCTAAAGCCCAGAGGAGGAAGTAAATTTGGCAGAAAAACTCATCCGATGCTCCTTCTGCGGCAAGACGCAGGCACAGGTCAAGCGGATCATGTCCGGGCCGAATGCCTATATCTGCAACGAATGCGTGGAGCTGTGCAGCACGATCCTGCACGAGGAGATGTATGAGACCGGCAGCTCCGAGCTGACCGTTCCCGATCATCTGCCCACGCCGAAAGAGATCAAGGAATATATGGACGGTTATATCATCGGTCAGGATGAGGCGAAGATCGCCCTGTCCGTGGCGGTGTATAACCATTACAAGCGCATTTTCTACGGCGGCGACTCCGATGTGGAGCTGCAGAAGAGCAATATCCTGCTCATCGGCCCGACGGGCTGCGGCAAAACGCTCTTTGCGCAGACGCTCGCCAAAATCCTGAACGTTCCGTTCGCCATCGCCGATGCGACCACGCTCACCGAAGCGGGCTATGTCGGCGAGGATGTCGAGAACATTCTCCTGCGCCTGCTGCAGGCGGCAGACTTCGACGTTGAGCTGGCGGAGCGCGGCATCATCTATATCGACGAGATGGATAAGATCGCCCGCAAGAGCGAGAACACCTCCATCACGCGCGACGTGTCCGGCGAGGGCGTGCAGCAGGCACTGCTGAAAATTCTCGAGGGCACGACGGCGAACGTGCCGCCGCAGGGCGGCCGCAAGCACCCGCAGCAGGAGTTCATCCAGATCGACACGACGAACATCCTCTTCATCTGCGGCGGCGCCTTTGACGGCCTCGACAAGATCATCGAGCGCCGCGTGGACCGCAGCAGCCTCGGCTTCGGCGCAGAGCTGAAGAGCCGGAAGGAGCAGGACGTCGGCGAGCTGTTCCGGCAGGTGCAGCCGCACGATCTTCTGAAATTCGGCATCATCCCGGAGCTGGTCGGCCGTCTGCCGGTCGTCACGACCCTCGGCAGCCTGAAGAAGGAAGAGCTCGTGCGCATCCTGACCGAACCGAAGAACGCGCTGTGCCGCCAGTACCGCAAGCTGCTCGAGCTGGACAACGTGACGCTGGAATTTGAAAATGCGGCGCTCGACGCCATTGCGCAGAAGGCCATCGACCGCAAGATCGGTGCGCGCGGTCTGCGCGCCGTGCTGGAGAGCGTGATGACGAAGGTCATGTATGACATTCCCTCGGATCCCACGATCTCCGAGGTCCTGATCACACGCGCCTGCGTGGAGGACGGAAGCGAGCCGGAGATCCGGCACAAGGCCGGCGCTGCGCGCCGGAAGCGTCCGAGCGCAGGATAACAAGACACAGAAGGGGGCGTTGCGGACACTTGGGTGTCTGTGCGCCCCTTTTGTGGTCCGTCCCCGCATCCGGCGGGGAGGAAGGAGAACTATGAACGAACTGATTTTGTCTGAACGGATGCCGGTGCTCGCCATGCGCGGGCTGGTCCTTTTTCCGCAGGCAACCATGCACTTTGATGTGGGGCGGGAGAAGTCCGTTCGCGCGCTGGAGGCGGCGATGAACGCCGACCAGCACATTTTTCTGGTGACCCAGAAGGAGATCGAGCAGGATGATCCCGGCTTCGGCGATCTCTATGAGATCGGCACGGTCGCCCATGTCCTGCAGGTCCTGAAGATCCCCGGCGACACCGTGCGTGTGCTGGTGCAGGGCGAATACCGCGCCCGTGCCACGCAGATGCTGCAGACGGCGCCGTGCATGATGGCGCGCGTCGAGTCGATCCCCGAGGAGGAGACGCCGAGCATTACGCCGCGCACGGAGGCCCTGCTTCGGCAGGCCATCGAGCTGTTCGGCGAATATGCGGAGCTGTCGCAGCGCCCGATGCAGGACATCATGCTCCATCTGCTGTCCGAAAAGGATCCCGGCTCTGCGGCCGACATGACGGCGCAGGCGGCATCCTATGACTATAAGGAAAAAATGCGCGTTCTGTCCCAGCTTGCGCCGGTGCGCCGTCTGGAAACGGCGAACCGGCTGCTTGCGCGGGAGCTGGAGGTCCTGCGCCTCGAGGCCCAGCTGCAGGAGAAGACGCAGCAGAGCATCGACAAGGGCCAGCGCGATTATTATCTGCGTGAGCAGCTCAAAGTCATCCGCGGCGAGCTCGGCGAAAACGACGAGGACGCGGAGATCGATGAATACCGCGAGAAGATTGAGAAGCTCCACCTGCCGCAGGAGGCCGACGAGAAGCTCCACAAGGAGCTGCAGCGGCTGGAAAAGCAGCCGTATGGCTCCGCCGAGGCCAGCGTCATCCGCAATTACCTCGACGTCGCTCTCGAACTGCCGTGGAATACCCGCACGCGCGAGCGCACGGACATCCGCGTCGCCCGCCGCATCCTCGATGAGGACCATTTCGGCCTTGAGAAGGTGAAGGAGCGCATTCTGGAAATTCTGGCCGTGCGCCAGCTTGCCCCGGAGCAGCCGGGGCAGATCATCTGCCTCATCGGCCCTCCGGGCGTCGGCAAGACGTCCATCGCCATGAGCGTGGCCCGCGCCCTGAACCGGAAGCTCGCGCGCATCTCGCTCGGCGGCGTGCACGACGAGGCCGAGATCCGCGGCCATCGCAAGACCTATATCGGCGCGATGCCCGGCCGCATCCTGACCGCCATGCAGCAGGCCGGAACGCACAATCCGCTGCTGCTGCTCGATGAGATCGACAAACTCGGCAGCGATTACCGCGGCGATCCGTCGTCCGCCCTGCTCGAGGTGCTCGATGCAGAGCAGAATGCGACGTTCCGGGACAATTTCCTTGAGATTCCGTTCGACTTGAGCGAATGCATGTTCATTACAACGGCCAACACGGCCGACACCATCCCGCGTCCGCTCCTCGACCGTATGGAGGTCATCGAGCTCGGCTCCTATACGGACGAGGAGAAGCGCAGCATCGCGCGCGACCATCTGCTGCCGCGCCAGCTCGCGAAAAACGGCCTGAAGAAATCGCAGGTCCGCGTGACGGACGATGCCCTGCGCGAGATCATCCGCTGCTACACGCGCGAATCCGGCGTGCGCAATCTCGAGCGCAAGCTCGGGGAGCTCTGCCGCAAAAGCGCCGTGCAGCTCCTTTCAGACGAGGCCCCGCGCCGCGTGACCGTGACGGGCACGAATCTGGAGAGCTTCCTCGGCCCGCGCCGCATCCTGCCGGATAAGCTGCCGGAGACCGATCTGATCGGTCTTGTGACCGGCCTTGCCTGGACTTCCGTCGGCGGTGAGACTCTCGAGGTCGAGTGCAATGTCATGGACGGCAGCGGCAAGCTCATCCTGACCGGAAACCTCGGCGATGTGATGAAGGAGTCCGTGCAGGCGGCCGTGAGCTATCTGCGCACGCGTGCTGAGCAGCTGCACATCCCGTCCGACTTCTACAAGACGCGCGATATCCATGTCCACTTCCCGGAGGGTGCCGTGCCGAAGGACGGCCCGTCCGCCGGTATCGCCGTATGCACGGCGCTGGCCTCCGCGCTCAGCGGGACGCCGGTCCGCCGTGATATCGCCATGACGGGCGAGATCTCCATCCGCGGCCGCGTGCTTCCCATCGGCGGCCTGAAGGAGAAGACCATGGCGGCGCTGCGCCACGGCGTGAAGACCGTCATTATTCCGCACGAGAACGAAAAGGATCTGCAGGAGATCGATCAGACGGTGCGCCGCGCGCTCAACTTCCTGCTCGTCGACCATGCCGACGCCGTGCTGGACGCCGCGCTCGTCCGCCCCGTGCAGGAGGAGCCTGCGGTGCGCAAGACCACGGAGCGCGTCCTCCCGGTCGCGCAGCATGACACGGCCCAGCCGAATCAGGGGATCCGCCAATGATGAATTTACAGCGAGTGGAATTTGTAAAATCTGCGGCGCAGGCCGGTGCGTTCCTGCACGACGGCCTGCCGCAGGTCGCCTTTGCCGGAAAATCAAACGTCGGCAAATCCTCCGTGCTGAACTGCGTGCTGCAGCGCAAAAATTTTGCGCGCGTCGGTCAGAAGCCGGGCAAGACCGTCCACATCAACTATTTCCGCGTGGACGGCAAGGCGCACTTCGTCGATCTGCCGGGATATGGCTATGCGCAGGTCGCCGAGTCGGAAAAGGAACGCTGGGGCAAGCTCATGGAGGCGTATTTTGCCGAGCCGGAGCTCATCGCCCTTGGCGTCATGATCGTCGATGCGCGCCACGCACCGACGAAGCTCGACTGCGTCATGGCGGACCTGTTCCGCAGCACCGGGCGGCCGTTCCTCGTCGTTGCCAACAAGCTCGATAAGCTGAAGGCACGCGAGATCGAGCCGAACCTTGCCTGCATCCGCGAAACGCTGCGTTTGGGCGAGCAGATACCGCTGCTGCCGTTCTCCGCAGAGAAGGGGACCGGCCGCGAGCCCCTTGTGCGCGCCATATTTGACGCGGTCGGCTAAGGATTGTGGGTTGCCATTTTCCTAAAATAATGGTATACTCTAAAGTGAAAGGAGCCGGAGGCGCATGGAAGAACCAACCTATCATCTTGCGGGCGTCATGCACACGCGCGATGAGCTGCCCGCAGATTTTGACGGTCCGCTGAGCGTCATCCTGCTTCTGCTGAGCAAAAACAAGATCGAAATTCAGGACGTCAGCATCACGTCCATTCTGGAGCAGTATCTGGCCTATCTCGACGAGATGAAGCGGCTGGATATGGAGATCGCCAGCGAATTCATCGCCATGGCGTCCCATCTCATGCTCATCAAAACAAAGATGCTGCTCTCCGCCGCCGAGCGTGAGGAGGCCATGAGCGAGATGGAGCTCCTCATTCGCTCCCTCGAGGAAAAGCAGCGTGCGGAGGCCTATGAGCAGATCCGAACGGCCGTTGCCTTCCTCGAGCCGCGCAACGATATCGGGACTGGCTTTTTCCCCCATGCACCGCAGCCGCTCCGTCCGGACGCGACCTATCGCTACCGCCACGAGCCGCAGGATCTTCTGCGCGCCATGGCGGCCATGGCAGAGCGCAGCGAGCGGCGTCTGCCGCCGAAGCTCTCAAATTTTCAGGGCATCGTCGGCGTAGAGCCGTATCCCGTGACAAAAAAGGCCGCACAGGTGCTCAAGCAGCTGCTGATGCGCGGCGTGGAGAAATTCTGCGCGCTGTTCCGCGGCAGCCGCTCGCGCAGCGAGATCGTTGCGACGTTCCTCGCCGTACTGGAGCTTTGCCGCGTGCATTCCGTCAGGCTGGAGGACGGCGACGACGATCTGAACATCCGCTTTTGCAAAATGCCGGAGGAAAGGGTAGAACATGGAACAGACGGAGCTGGAACGGGTAGCTGAGGCCATCCTGTTTGCGGCGGGCGAGCCGGTCGAGCTCGAACGCATTGCCATAGCCGCTGAATGCGACCTGGACGAGGCCGAGCAGGCCGTGCGTTCGCTGATGGACCGTCTGTCCTACGAGCGGCGCGGCATCCGTATCCTGCGCCTCGAGCACGCCTATCAGATGTGCTCCTCGGGTGAGATGTCCTCCTATGTGACCCGCGCATTGGAAACGCGCAAGCCGCCCCGGCTTTCGTCCGCGCAGCTGGAGACCCTGACGGTCATTGCCTATTATCAGCCCGCAACGCGGGCCTACATCGAGCAGATCCGCGGCGTCGACAGTGCCTATTCCGTCGGCGCGCTGCTCAATAAGCACCTCATTGAGGAGTGCGGCAGGCTGAATGTGCCCGGACGGCCCATTCTGTACCGCACGACACCGGATTTCCTGCGCACGTTCGGTCTGGAATCGCTGGACGAGCTGCCGGAGATCGAAAAAATGCAGTTCGGCAAACAGGAACTGCCGCAGCAGGAGGAGGAAACAGAATCATGAGTCAGAATGTTTCGGAGCTTCTCGGCGCCTCTATGGCGAAGGTGCGCGAGATGGTCGATGCCAACACCGTGGTCGGTACGCCCATTTCTGCGGGCGACGATACGACGCTCATCCCGATCTCCAAGATCAGCTTTGCCATGGCCTCCGGCGGCAGCGACCTCAAGCCGAAGGCGGCTGCCTCTGCGCTCCCGTTCGGCGGCGGCGCAGGCTGCGGCGTGAAGATCGTCCCGGTTGCCTTTCTGGTGCTGCAGGGCGAGCGGGTGCGTATGCTCCCGATCACTGAGCCTGCGACCTCGACGGCTGACCGCCTCATCGAGCAGATCCCGGAGCTGGTCGACCGCATCAACGAGATGATCTCGCAGTACCGCGCGGAGAAAAAGGTCGACATTGACCTCGCATGAACCGCGCCTCATCGGGCATACTAGGCCCGGTGAGGAAGAATGAAACGAATGCTTCGGGCGGCGGCGCTTCTGATCGCTGCCGCCCTTTTGTCTCCGTGCGCGTCGGCCCTGTCGGCCTGCCGCGCCGCCGTGCTGGACGCGGACACCGGAGAGGTCTGCTTTGCACGCAATGCTTCAGAGCACGCGCTCATCGCCAGCACGACAAAGATCATGACGGGTCTGCTCATCGCGGAGGACTGCGATCCGGATGCCGTTGTCACCGTGCCGCAGGAGGCAGTCGGGATCGAAGGCTCTTCGCTCTATCTCAAGGCGGGGGAGCAGCTCACGGTCCGCGCTCTGCTCTACGGCCTGCTGCTGCACTCCGGCAACGATGCCGCCGTCGCGCTGGCTCTGGCGCACAGCGGCTCGGTCGGGGCCTTTGTGGAGGCCATGAACGGACGGGCGCGGGAGCTTGGCCTGCGGGACACCCATTTTACGAACCCGAACGGTCTGGACGCGCCGGAGCACTATTCCACGGCGCTCGACCTTGCGCGCCTGACGCGCGCCGCGCTGCAGGTCCCGGCCTTTGCCGAGGTCGTCGCCACGCGGCAGATCACGATCGAGGGGCGCAGCTTTACGAACCACAACCGCCTTTTGTGGTCTCTGGACGGCGCGATCGGCGTGAAGACAGGCTTCACCCGCGCAGCCGGGCGGACGCTCGTCAGCGCCGTGGAACGGAACGGACGGCGGCTCATTGCCGTCACGCTGTGCGCGCCGGATGACTGGCAGGATCATGCCTGCCTGTATGACGAGGCGTTTGCCGCCTTTTCCGAGCGTGAAGCGGTGAAGGCCGGGGCGTGCGTCGCGTCCGTGCCGCTGCTGTCCGGCGGAAGCGCTGAGCTTATGGCAGGGGAGTCCGTCACTTATGCGCTGCGCGACGGGGAAACCGTTACCGTACGGCCGCTCTGGCCGCGTGTGGCCTTTTCTGCCGGAACGCCCGGCGAACCCGCCGGAGAGGGCGGCGTATTTCTCGGGACGCGCTGCATCGCGCGCATCCCGCTGCTCTGGGGAGAGTGTACCGATGAGGGAACGAATTCAGAAGATCCTTTCTGCGCGCGGCGTTGCCTCGCGGCGCGCAGCGGAGGAACTGATCCGGCAGGGCCGGGTCACGGTAGACGGGGTGCCGTGTGCGCTTGGCGCATCGGCGGAGCCGGACTGCCGGACCATTGCGGTCGATGGCGTTCCCATCCCGCCTCCGCCGGAGCACGTCTATCTGATGCTTTATAAGCCGCGCGGCTATATCACAACGCTGTCGGATGAACGCGGCCGCCGAACGGCCGCCTCGCTCGTAGACTGCGGCACGCGCGTCTATCCGGTCGGGCGGCTGGACTATGATTCTGAGGGCCTGCTGCTCTTTACGAACGACGGCGCGTTGGCCGACCGGCTGATGCACCCGCGCCGCGAGATCAGCAAGGTCTATGAGGTCACGGCCCGCGGCCCTCTGGACGGCGTGGCTGAGCGGCTGCGGCGTCCGCTCGTGCTCGACGGTTATCGCATCCGCCCGCCGGAGGTCGAGCAGACCGCGCCGGGCCGGTTTCTCATCACGATCCACGAGGGCAGAAATCGCCAGATCCGCCGCATGTGCGCGGCGGCCGGGCTGGAGGTGCTCCGGCTGCGGCGCATTGCAGAGGGACCGCTGCAGCTCGGAACGCTCGCGCCCGGCGCATGGCGTCCGCTCACCGAAGCGGAGCTTGCCGCGCTGCGGCAGGAAACAGAAGGGGGAGATCCTGTATGACGGCAGACATCCTGACGAACATACATAACAAGCTGACAACATTCTCCAAGGGCCAGCGCCGCATCGCGACCTATATTCTGGAGAGCTATGATAAGGCGGCCTTCCTGACGGCGGGCGCGCTCGGCAAGATCACGCAGGTGTCCGAGTCGACGGTCGTGCGCTTTGCGGCGGAGCTGGGCTATGACGGCTATCCCGCCATGCAGCGCGCGCTGCAGGAAATGGTGCTCAACCGCCTGACCTCCGTGCAGCGCATTGAGGTCACGGATGAACGCCTCGGCGAGCAGGACGTCGTCTCGACGATCCTGCAGGCGGATATGGACCGGCTGCGCCATACGAACGAGCATCTGGACCGCGAGGCCTTCTCCGGCGCGGTGGAGGCCCTGCTGCAGGCGCGCTGCATCTATGTGCTCGGCGTCCGCTCCTCTGCGGCTCTCGCGAGCTCCCTGAGCTATTACCTGCACTATATGTTTGAAAACGTCCGACTCATCACGACGCCGTCGACGAGCGAGGTCTTTGAGCAGCTCGTCCGCATCTCGCCGCAGGACGCCGTCATCGGCATCAGCTTCCCGCGCTATTCCACGGCGACGGGCAAGGCGCTGCAGTACTGCCGCGAGGCAGGCGCGCAGGTCATTGCCCTGACGGACTCCGAAACGGCCCCCATCGCCCGCAGCGCACACTATCTGCTCACGGCCAAGAGCGACATGGTCTCGCTCGTGGATTCGCTCGTCGCGCCGATGAGCGTTGTCAACGCCCTGATCGTCGCGCTGACGTCCCGCCGCAAGCATGAGACTGCGCAGACGCTCGAGCGTCTGGAGCAGGTCTGGGATCAGTACCATGTCTATGAAAAAGTCCACATTTGACGCCGTGATCGTGGGCGGGGGAGCGGCAGGGCTGTTTGCCGCAGTTCAGGCCTCCGCGCGCGGGCGTAGGATCCTCCTGCTCGAAAAAAACAGCCGCTGCGGCAAAAAGCTCCTCATCACCGGCAAGGGCCGCTGCAATGTCACAAATGCCTGCACCGCCGAAGAGGCGCTGAAAAATATTCCGCGCAACGGGCGCTTCCTCTACAGCGCCATGGCGGCCTTCCCGCCGGAAGCGGCAATGGCCTTTTTTGAGCAGGGCGGCTGCCCGCTCAAGGTCGAGCGCGGCAACCGCGTGTTTCCCGTCTCGGACCGTTCCGCCGATATCCTGAATGTGCTGGAGCGTGCGCTCCAGCACGGCGGCGTCGAGCGGCGGCAGACGACGGTGACGGGCCTTTCGATCGCGGACGGCGCGATAAACGGCGTTCTGACCTCGGACGGCCCGGTCGCATGCAGCACGGTGCTGCTGTGCACCGGCGGCGCGTCCTATCCGCTGACCGGCTCGACCGGCGACGGCTACCGTCTGGCGGAGCAGGCCGGGCACACGATCCAGCCGCCGTGCGGCTCACTCGTGCCGCTCGTGAGCCCGGACGGGGCCTGCGCCGAGATGCAGGGCCTGTCCCTGCGCAACACGGGCGTGCAGCTCCGCGACGAAAAGGGGAAAACGGTTTATCAGGACTTCGGCGAGCTGCTGTTCACGCATTTCGGCGTCTCCGGCCCGACGGTCCTGTCGGCCTCGGCGCATCTGAAGCCGGGGAAGTCCTATTCCCTCGTGCTCGATCTGAAGCCTGCGCTGGACGAGGGAAAGCTTGATGCGCGCTTCCTGCGCGATCTCGAGGCCTATGCCAACCGCAGCATGGAGAATGCGCTGGCAGACCTCTTCCCGCACTCCATGATCCCCGTGCTGCTGCGGCGCGCCGGCATCGACCCGGCGCTGCGCGCCAATTCCCTGACCAGGCAGCAGCGGCGCGCCCTGCTCGAGGAGACGAAGCGCTTTGTGATCCCCATCTCCGGCACGCGGCCGGTGGAGGAGGCCATTATCACGCGCGGCGGTGTCAGCACAAAGGAGATCGATCCGCGGACGATGGCCTCGAAGCTCGTGCACGGCCTGTATTTTGCAGGCGAGCTCATCGACTGCGACGCCTATACCGGCGGCTTCAATCTGCAGATCGCATGGGCCACGGCGCATGCGGCGGCACAGGTACTGTAATAGAATAATGTGCGTAAAACAGGGACTGTGCAGCGAGTACTGCGCGGTCTCTGTTCACTTTTTTCAGTTTTTCCGCTGCGAAGACTGCAATTTTTGGACGTTTAGCAGAGAATCCGGCACAATTTGAAGTTGACAAGAATTTTATTTTCGAGTATAATATTTCTCAGTATTTGAATGGGAGAGCAGGATCCAACATGGAAAAGCAGCATTACAGCATCGCGATCGACGGCCCCGGCGGCGCAGGAAAGAGCACCATTGCGCGCAGAGCCGCGGCGGAGCTTGGCTTTGTCTATGTCGATACCGGCGCGATCTACCGCGCGGTGGCCTGCGCGGCCCTTTCCCGCGGCATCGATCCGTCGGATGAAGATGCCGTTTCGGCTCTGCTCCCGTCGCTGCAGCTTGAGCTCCGTTGGACGGAGGACGGCGTGCAGCACGTCTGGCTGAACGGAGCCGATATTTCCTCCGAGCTCCGCACGCCCGCAGTCTCCACGGCGGCCTCCCGCGTTTCGGCCCTGCCGGTCGTGCGGCAGTTCCTGCTGGAGCAGCAGCGCGTGGTCGCCCGCACGCATGACGTGATCATGGACGGGCGCGATATCGGCACGGTCGTTCTGCCGGATGCCGATGTGAAGATATTCCTCTCTGCCTCGCCTGAGGTGCGCGCACGCCGCCGCTGGCTCGAGCTGCAGGAGAAGGGCGCGCCGGATACCTATGAGGCCATCCTTGCCGATCTGATCGCCCGCGATGAACGGGATTCCAACCGCGCCATTGCGCCGCTCCGCCCCGCGGATGACGCCGTGCTGTTCGATACCTCCGGCATGACGCTGCAGGAGAGCATCGACGCGATCTTAAAGCTCATTCGGAAGAAGGTCACAGTATGAGCGGTTTTCCGCAGAAATTCTACCACGCAGTCTTCTGGCCCATCCGCATCCTCATGGGCTTTGCGCATCCGATCGTCCATGTACGCGGACTTGAAAATATTCCGGACGGCCCCGCCGTCATCTGCTGCAATCACAGCTCGTTTTCCGACGCGATCTGGGTGATCGTCTGCTCTCATCAGAAGCGCATTTTCCGCACGATGGCAAAAAAAGAGCTGTTTTCGCACCGCGTGCTCGGCTGGTTCATTACAAAGCTCGGCGCTTTCCCGGTCGACCGCGAGGCCAACGATATCCATGCCGTGAAAACGGCGCTCGGCGTGCTGCGCGAGGGGGACAAGCTCCTCATCTTCCCGGAGGGAACGCGCGTGCGCGAGGGCGATGTTTCCCACCCGCATGTCGGCGCCGTGACGTTCGCCTGCCGGACGGACGCGCCGATCGTTCCGGTGTTCCTGACGCGCAAGAAGCGCTTCTGGGCGCCCCTGACACTCGTGTTCGGCGAAGCCTATCATCCGCAGTTTGAGGGTCGCCGCCCGTCGTCCGATGAGCTCGAGCACCTGACGCAGGAAATGATGGATAAGTGCTATGCACTCGGAGGCATGCAATGTCCGTCCGCGTAGCTGCTTCGGCCGGGTTCTGTTTCGGGGTCGACCGCGCGGTCGGTCTGGTGGAGCAGACCGTGCGCGAAGGCAAGCGCGCCGTCACGCTCGGGCCGATCATCCATAACCACCACGTCGTGCAGCATTTTGCCGCGCTCGGCGTGCGGGAGATCGCCTCTCCCGAGGAGGTCCCGGGGGGAAGCGCCGTCATCATCCGCTCGCACGGCGTCTCGCGCGCCGTCTATGAAGCGCTGCAGGCGCGCGGGCTGGAGATCATCGATGCAACATGCCCGTTCGTCAGCCGCATCCACCGTATCGTACAGGAGGCTGAGGCAAACGGCCGCCAGCCGCTCATCATCGGCACACCGGAGCACCCGGAGGTCGTGGCCATCGCAGGCTGGTGCAGACATCCGCTCGTCTTCCCGGACGGCGAAGCCCTGCAGAAATGGCTCGATGACGACCCAAAACGACACGATCTGCCATTTACCATGGTCTCACAGACCACAAGTACGCAGTTTTTATGGGATTCCTGCAAGAAAATCGCAAAAAAAGTGTGTACAAATCTTGAGTTTTTTGATACAATATGCAAAGCGACCGAAAATCGACAGGCAGAAGCCGCTGCGCTGGCTGCGCAGTGCGACGCCATGATCGTGGTCGGCGACCGGAAAAGTTCCAACACCGGGCGTCTGGCGCATATCTGCGCCGCGCATTGCCCGCAGGTCTTCCTTGTGGACAACGCGTCAGAGCTGGATCTGCCGAAGCTTCGGCAGGCCGGAACCATTGGCATCACAGCAGGAGCTTCGACGCCTGCGTGGATAATAAAGGAGGTCAACCACACTATGAGCGAAATCAATACTACCGTTGATGCAGCTGCGGAGGAGAGCTTTGAGGAGCTTCTCGGCCAGGGCATCAAGACTTTAAATACAGGAGATAAGGTGCTTGGCACTGTTACCGCAATCGGAAACACCGAGATCCAGGTAGACCTGGGCACGAAGCATGCCGGTTACATTCCGTATGACGAAGTCAGCGCAGATCCTACCGTCAAGGCGGAGGATATCCTCAAGGTCGGCGACGAGATCGAGGTTTTCGTCGTTCGCGTCAACGATCAGGAGGGCACCGTGCAGCTCAGCAAGAAGAAGCTGGACGGCATGAAGGTCTGGGACGACGTTGAAGCCGCTGCCGAAAACAAGGACACGGTCGAAGGCGTTATCACCGAAGAGAACAAGGGCGGCCTCGTGGCCAATGTGAAGGGCGTTCGCGTCTTCATCCCGGCTTCTCAGACCGGTATCCCCAAGGGCGGCGACATGTCCGCGCTGAAGGGCCAGACCGTCAAGATGAAGATCACCGAGTTCAACCGCGCTCGCCGCAGAGTCGTCGGCTCCATCCGCATGGTCAACGCCGAGGCCCGTAAGGCTGCCGTTGAGAAGCTCTGGAGCGAGATCGAGGTCGGCAAGAAGTATCTGGGCACCGTCAAGTCCCTGACTTCCTACGGCGCGTTCGTCGACATCGGCGGTGTGGACGGCATGGTCCATGTCTCCGAGCTGTCCTGGGGCCACATCCGCACGCCGGGTGAGGTCGTGAAGCCCGGTGATCAGATCGAAGTCTTCGTTCTGAAGTTCGATCCGGAGAAGAAGAAGATCTCCCTTGGCTACAAGACCCCGGAGATGAATCCGTGGAACCAGTTCCTCGCGAAGTACTCCGTTGGCGATGTCGTCACCGTGAAGATTGTCAAGCTGGTCGACTTCGGCGCCTTTGCCGAGATCATGCCCGGCGTTGACGGCCTGATCCACATCTCCCAGATCTCTGACCATCGTGTCGAGAAGGCTTCCGACGCCCTGCAGGAGGGCCAGGAGGTCGAGGCGAAGATCATCGACGTCGACACCGACCGCAAGCGCATCTCTCTGTCCATCCGCGCTCTGCTCGTTCCGCAGAACGACGAGGACTAAATTATTCCAATATCGCATTATATTTGGTGGAGCAGGTTTGCCTGCTCCACTTTTTTTCAATCGGGAAAGCCCTTCGGCCTTTCCCGGCAAAGGGATGCAGTCCGCTGCGCGCACGGCTGTCCGCTTTTGCGAACGAGCCGCACACTGACGGACTGAGCTGTATTTTCTCCGACGTACACGCCGCCGGAGAAAATGATTCCACTTGATTCGCCGCCTGCGAGCGGCGAACTCTGCGAGACTTTCGGACAATACAGGCTAAGCAGGTGAGCCTGCTCCACTTTTTTTCGTTTTGACGGAGAAAGACATGGATAATTAACCACGATATGCATCTTTTATGAGCCAACCGTGCGTGGAATATGCAGCTATCTCTGTGCAAAATAGACAAAAGTATAAGTTTTCTGTCCACATAGCAAAAACAAATGTACCAAAAAGAGAAGCCCTGTATTCCAGCTTCTTCCAACCGACGCTTGACGAATGCATGCGCATATGCTACACTACAAACGTACCACGAGCGGCCTTGCGCCCTCGGGGCATTCAAATTCCTGCCGGTGAGGAAGCCGGCCGGAAAATACTTTCAAAACAAAACCAGGGGTGGCATTATGATTCAACTTCATGAGAACAGCATCTATCTCGTAGACGGCCGTCCGGAGGAGAAGGCGTCCATTCCCCAAAACGAAGCGAGAAAGCAGACCATGGCATGGCAGATCCTGCAGGCGCACAACACGTCCGGCGACCCGGAGCGCCTGAAGATCCGCTTTGATGCCATGGTTTCGCACGACATCACCTATGTCGGTATTATCCAGCAGGCGCGCGCCTCGGGCATGAAGGAATTCCCGATCCCGTATGCGCTGACGAACTGCCATAACAGCCTCTGCGCAGTCGGCGGCACCATCAACGAGGACGACCATGTCTTCGGCCTGTCCGCCGCGAAGAAGTATGGCGGCATCTATGTGCCCGCCAACCAGAGCGTCATCCATTCCTATGCCCGTGAAGAGCTCGCGCGCTGCGGCGCGATGATCCTCGGCTCGGACTCCCATACGCGCTACGGCGCGCTCGGCACGATGGCAGTCGGCGAGGGCGGTCCGGAGCTTGCCAAGCAGCTGCTCAAGAACACCTGGGACGTCAACATGCCCAAGGTCGTTCTCGTATACATGACCGGTGCGCCGCGCCGCGGCGTCGGCCCGCACGACGTTGCCATTTCTCTTGTGAAGGAAACGTTCGCCAGCGGTTTTGTCAACAACTGCGTGCTGGAGTTCTGCGGCCCCGGCATCGCAAATCTGCCCATCGATTTCCGCAACGGCATCGACGTCATGACGACGGAGACGACCTGCCTGTCCTCCATCTGGGAGACGGACGAGATCACGCGCGTCTTCTTTGAGACGCACGGCCGCCCGCAGGACTATGCCGAGCTGCATCCGGGCAGAGAAGCCTGGTATGACAAGATGATCACCATCGAGCTGGACAAGGTCGAGCCGATGATCGCCCTTCCGTTCCATCCTTCGAACGCCTATCCCATTCGGGAATTCCTTGCCAATGCGAAGGAGCTGCTGGAGAAGGTCGAGCAGGATGCTGCCCGCCGCTTCCCGAAGGCCCATGTCAAGCTGACCGACAAGCTGCATGACGGCGGCGTCTGGGCAGATCAGGGCGTGATCGCGGGCTGCAGCGGCGGCCTGTTCGACAATATCACCGAGGCTGCCGACATTCTGCGCGGCGGCTCGACCGGCAACGGCGAATTCAGCCTGAACGTCTATCCGACGAGCGTCCCCGTTTCGCTTGCGCTCACGCGCAACGGCGCGACGGCACAGCTGCTCGAGGCCGGCGCGGTCATCAAGCCGAGCTTCTGCGGCCCGTGCTTCGGCGCAGGCGACGTCCCCGCCAACAACGGCCTGTCTCTGCGCCATACGACGCGCAACTTCCCGAACCGCGAGGGCTCGAAGCCCGGCGAGGGCCAGTTCGCCGCCGTGTGCCTCATGGACGCGCGCTCCATCGCCGCAACGGCTGCAAACGGCGGCCGCATCACGCCCGCGACGGACATGGACTATGTTGCGGAGCCGCAGCCCTATCACTTCGACCGTGCGGTCTATGACAACCGCATTTACTACGGCTTCGGCAAGGCCGATCCCTCCGTTGAGCTCGTCATGGGCCCGAACATCACCGACTGGCCGAAGATGTACCCGCTGACCGAGAACCTGCTCGTCGAGCTGGCCGCCGTCATCCACGACCCGGTCACGACGACCGATGAGCTCATCCCGTCCGGCGAGACGTCGTCCTACCGTTCGAATCCGCTGCGTCTGGCCGAGTTTACGCTCAGCCGCCGCGTGCCGGAATATGTCGGCCATGCGAAGGACATCGCCGCGCAGGAGGCCGAGCGGCGCGAGGGCAAGCTGCCGGAGCACCTGAAGGCTGTTCTGTCCGCCGTCGGCGACGCAGCCGCACTGGCCGGAACGACGCAGTTCGGCTCCGCCGTCTTCGCCAACAAGCCCGGCGACGGCTCTGCCCGCGAGCAGGCCGCCTCCTGTCAGAAGGTCCTGGGCGGCTTCGCCAACATCTGCTACAGCTATGCGACGAAGCGCTATCGTTCGAACTGCATCAACTGGGGCATCCTGCCGTTCACGATCGACGAGGGCACCCCGTTTGACTATGCCGACGGCGACTGCGTGTTCGTCCCGGACGTCCGCCGCGCCGTGGAGGAGGCCCGCGAGGATATCCCCGCGAAGGTCATCCGCAAGGACGGCTCCGTTGAGGACCTGATGCTGCATATCCGCGGCCTGACGCAGGATGAGCGCGAGATCATTCTGGACGGCTGCCTGATGAATTATTACGCCGCGCGCATCGCGGACTGAATCCATAACATTCATAACTGACAGGAGGAGCAACAGCGTGGAAAAAATCAAAATGACGACCCCTCTGGTGGAGATGGACGGCGACGAGATGACCCGTGTCCTTTGGAAGATGATCAAGGACGAACTCATCCTGCCCTTTGTGGAGCTGAAGACCGAGTATTATGACCTCGGCCTGCTGCACCGCAACGAGACGAAGGATCAGGTGACGGTCGAGGCCGCCAACGCCACCCGCCGCCTCGGCGTGGCCGTCAAATGCGCCACCATCACACCGAACAAGCAGCGCATGGTGGAGTATCCGCAGCTCACCGAAATGTGGAAGAGCCCGAACGGCACGATCCGCTCCATTCTGGACGGCACCGTGTTCCGCACGCCCATCTGCATCGACACCATCCATCCCGTCGTAAAGAACTGGAAAAAGCCCATCACCATCGCCCGTCATGCCTATGGCGACGTGTATAAGTCGGTCGACCTCTACACGACCGAGCCCGGCTCCGCCACGCTGACGTTCGTCGGCGAGAGCGGCGAGAAGAAGGAGCTTCTCGTGCAGAAGGTCGACGGCCCCGCCGTCTGGCAGGCCGCCCACAACAAGGAAAAGAGCATCCGCTCGTTTGCGCGCTCCTGCTTCCAGTATGCCATTGATACGAAGCAGGATCTGTGGTTCTCCACGAAGGACACCATCGCCAAGATCTATGACGGCGAGTTCAAGAAGGTCTTTGAGGAGGAGTTCGAGCACTACCGCGCGAAGTTCGAGGAGCTCGGCATTACCTACTTCTACACCCTCATCGACGACGCCGTTGCCCGCGTCATCCGCAGCGAGGGCGGCTTCATCTGGGCCTGCAAGAACTATGACGGCGACGTCATGAGCGACATGGTCTCCACGGCCTTCGGCAGCCTTGCCATGATGACGTCCGTGCTTGTCTCGCCGGACGGCACGACGGAGTATGAGGCCGCTCACGGCACCGTGACAAAGCACTATTACCGCCATCTGCGCGGCGAGGAGACCTCCACGAACCCGATGGCGACCATCTTCGCCTGGACGGGCGCCCTGCGCAAGCGCGGCCAGCTCGACGGCCTGACGGAGCTGGAGCAGTTTGCGGGCAAGCTCGAACAGGCCTGCTTCACGACCCTGAATCAGGGCACGATGACAAAGGATCTGGTCGGCCTCGTGGACGAGGGCGTGCAGGCGCATGCCGTAACGTCCGCCGCGTTCCTCGCCGCCGTCCGCGGCAATCTCGAAGCCAGTCTCTGACCGGCTCATGCAGGAGGGTTATGCAATGGATTTGCGCAAAGCAGCCACGGCGGGCACCATGGAGTCCAATGACATCATGGTCACGCTGGAGCCGGCGGAGGCCGGCGGCATTCAGATCGATCTGACCAGCAATGTTCTGCAGCAATTCGGCGCACAGATCCGCAGCGTCATCACGGAAACGCTCACGGAATACGGCGTGGAAAACGCCGCCGTGACCGCTGTTGACAAGGGCGCACTGGACTGCACCATCCGCGCGCGGGTCACGGCCGCGCTGTTCCGCAGCGCCGGCTCTGCCGCGTATCGTTGGGAGGTCAAGTGATGTATATCAAAGACAGACTGCGCCGCAGTATGATGTTCGTTCCCGGCAATAACCCCGGCATGATCCGCGACGCGCACATCTATGGCGCGGACAGCATCATGTTCGACCTCGAGGACTCCGTGGCCTACACGGAGAAGGACGCCGCGCGTCTGCTCGTCTTCAATGCGCTGCGCTCCCTGAATTTCGGCTCGCGTGAGACCGTCGTCCGTATCAACGATCTTTCGAGCGGCCTCGGCATCGAGGACCTCGAGGCCGTCGTGCGCGCTGGTGTGCAGGTCGTCCGCCTGCCGAAGACCGACTCCGCACAGGACGTGATCGACTGTGAGCGCGAGATCGCCCGCATCGAGCGCGAGTCCGGCATCCCCGTCGGCACGACCGGCATGATGGCAGCTATTGAGAGCGCAAACGGCGTTCTGAACGCGGCCGAGATCGCCCGCGCCAGCAACCGTCTCATCGGCATCGCCCTCGGTGCGGAGGACTACGTCACCGATCTGAAGACGACCCGCTCCGACGGCATTGAGCTGCTGTTTGCCCGGTGCATGATCCTGAATGCGGCCCGCGCCGCCGGGATCGCCGCGCTGGACACCGTCTATTCCGACGTCAACAACGAGGAGGGCTTCCTCGCCGAGGCAATGCTCATTAAGAAGCTCGGCTTCGACGGCAAGTCCGTCATCAACCCGCGGCAGATCGAGCCGCTGCACCGCGTCTTCATGCCCAGCGAGAAAGATCTGAACAAAGCGCGCCTCATCATGGCCGCCATTGAGGAGGCCAACGCCCGCGGCAGCGGCGTCGCCAGCCTCAAGGGCAAGATGATCGACAAGCCGGTCGTCACCCGCGCGCGCCGCCTGCTCGACCTCTATGAGGCGGGCAGCAAGATCGATGAAGTGGAGGAGATTTGACATGCCGGACCTGCATCAAATTCCGCATCTGGACGAGATCGCGCACCACGGAGAATATCACGGCGTGGGCAAGCGCGTCACCGAGACGTTTGCCGACCGCTATCACCACCAGAACAAGGTCGTCCCCTCGCTGGAGGATGCCATTCGCCTGACGGGCCTGCGCGACGGCATGACCATCAGCTTCCACCACCATTTCCGCAACGGCGACCATATCGTCAATATGGTGCTCGATAAGCTTGCAGAAATGGGCTTCCATGATCTTAAGCTCGCAGCTTCGTCGCTTTCAGCCATTCACGCTCCGCTCATCCGCCACATTCAGAACGGCGTTATCACGCACATCGAAACGTCCGGTATGCGCGGCGAGCTGGCGGAGGCCGTCTCCCGCGGCCTGATGGATTGCCCGGTCGTGTTCCGCTCTCACGGCGGGCGCGCCTCTGCCATCCGCACGGGTGAGCTGCACATCGACGTCGCCTTCCTCGGCGCGCCGTCGTGCGACCCCTACGGCAATGCCAACGGCTACAGCCGCGATGACGATGAGGGCATCGCCTGCGGCTCGCTGGGCTACGCCCGCCCGGACGCCGCCTATGCCGACGAGGTCGTGATCATCACGAACCATCTCGTCGCCTATCCGAACGCTCCCTGGGCTATTCCGGAGGACGAGGTCGACTACGTCGTCGTCACGGACGACATCGGCGACCCAAAGGGCATCATGTCCGGCGCAACGCGCTACACGAAGGACCCGAAGGAGCTGCTCATCGCCCGCAATGCCGCCAATGTCATCGACGCGGCGGGCTACCTCTATGACGGCTTCTCCATGCAGATGGGCTCCGGCGGCGCTTCGCTTGCCACGGCGCGTTTCCTCCGCCAGAAGATGCTCGACCGCGGCATCCACTGCCGGTTCGCCCTCGGCGGCATCACCGGCCAGATCACGGCCATGCACGAGGAGGGCCTCATCGACCGCATCCTCGACGTGCAGAGCTTTGATCTCGATGCGGCCAAGTCCCTGAAAAATAACCACTTCCACCATCAGATCGGCGCAACGTATTACGCGAGCTATCTCGTGGATTCCGCCGTCGATCAGCTGGACTTTGTTGTGCTCTCTGCGCTGGAGATCGACACGGACTTCAATGTCAACGTTCTGACCGGATCGGACGGCGTCATCCGCGGCGCCATCGGCGGCCACCCCGACACGGCCGAGGGCGCGAGCCTGTCCGTCGTTGTCGCTCCGCTGACGCGCGGCCGTATCCCGACCATCGTGAAGCACGTCAACACGGTCGTCACGCCCGGCGACGCCGTGGACGTCGTCGTGACGGATCAGGGCATTGCCGTCAATCCGCGCCGCCCCGACGTGAAGCAGAAGCTTGAGAAGGCCGGGCTGCACGTCTTTACCATCGAGCAGCTCCAGCAGCGCGCCGAAAAGATCGTCGGCGTGCCGGAGCCGATCCGCTATAAGGACCGCGTCGTCGGCGTCGTGATGTATCGCGACAATACGATCATCGACGTCATCCGCCAGATCGACGAGGATGCCTGATCTGCTGCTTTGCACCGCTGTCCCGCCCGGTCTGCAGGCTGCCCATGCGCGCCTGCTGACCGGGGCCGGGCTGCGGCTCGAGGAGGCGGGGGAGTGCACGGCGCTGCTGCTGGCAGACGACGGTGCGCTCCTCGCCTGCGGCACCCGCAGCGGCAAGGTCCTGCGCCAGATCGCCGTCTTGCCGGAGGCCGAGGGCGGCGGAGCCTGCGCCGAGGTCGTCTCGGCCCTGCTGCAGAACGCAACTGCCCACGGCGTGCCGCACCCGTTCCTGTTTACCGCGCCGGGAAAGAGCGGCCTGTTCCGCTCGCTCGGCTTTACGCCGCTGGCGCAGACGGCGGACATGCTGATGATGGAGCATGGCCGCGGCGGGCTGCGCCGTTTTCTGTCCGGCATCCCGGTCGGGCCGGAGCGGCCGGTCGGTTGCATCGTCTGCCATGCCAACCCGTTCACACTGGGGCACCGGCATCTCATTGCCTATGCCGCCGCGCGCTGCGCGCAGGTCCTTGTCTTTGTCCTCAGCGACACGGACAGCCTGTTCCCACCGGAGCTGCGCCTGCGGCTGGTGCGCGAGGGAACGGCTGACCTGCCGAATGTCCGGGCATATCCCGGCGGCGACTATCTCATCAGCCCCGCGACGTTCCCGGCCTATTTCCTCAAGGATCAGGCCCGCGCGCCGGAGGCAAAATGCGATCTCGACCTGACGCTGTTCGGCAGCGCGATTGCGCCCGCGCTCCATATCACGGAGCGCTTTGTCGGTCAGGAGCCGACGTGCGCCGTCACGGCGCAGTATAACCGCCGTATGCAGGCCATTCTGCCCGCCTATGGCATCCACGTTACGGAGATCCCGCGTCTGAACGCGATCTCCGCCACCACAGTCCGCGCGCGCCTGCAGGAGGGCGATCTCGCCGCCGTGCGCGCGCTGGTCCCGGAAACAACCTATGAAGCCTGTCGAAGTCTCTTTGGAGCAGGTGCTCCTTGCCCGTGAAAACCGGGCCGGGCGGCAGCAGCGGCTGCTTGCGCAGTATGGCCTGCCGCTCGTTTCGTTTACGATGAATATGGCAGGGCCTGTCAAGGATACGCCGCTGTCGCGCTTTGCCTTTCAGGCAGGCGTCGCCGCCCTTACAAAACGCCTCGGCGGACCGGTTTCATGCTGCCTGACGGAAGCCGTGACCGGCTGCGAGGCCCTGCTGGTATATGACCGCCCGGCGCAGGCGCTCAAGGACGTCTGCATGGAGCTGGAGTCGACGGAGGTCGGGCGGCTCTATGATCTGGATGTGCTGGATGCCGCGGGAGAAAAGCTCTCGCGGCCAGAAATGCGCCGCTGCCTCGTCTGCGGCGGACCCGTTGCGGCCTGCTCCCGCAGCCGCGCGCATGGGCTGGATGCCATCTGCGCCGAGACGGCCCGCAGGCTCGCAGAATTCGCCTGCACAACGCTCGGCAATTTGGCGGCGGATGCCCTTCGCGAGGAGGCGGCGCTTTCCCCGAAGCCCGGCCTTGTCGACGCACGCACGAATGGCGCACACACGGATATGGACCTTCTGCTCATGCTCCGCAGCGCAGAGACGCTCCGGCCGTGGTTTTGCCGGATGGTCCGCCTCGGCCTGGACGGCGCTGCACCTGCGCAGCTGCAGAATGCAGGACGGCAGGCAGAGGCAGAGATGCTGCAGGCGACCGGCGGCGTGAACACGCACAAGGGCGCGCTGTATGCGCTCTCGCTGCTGCTGGCGGCGATGGGCAGGCATCTGAGCGGCGCGCAGGAGTCCATATTTTCGCTTGCCGCAGCCGATGCCGCAGCGCTGGCTCCGCCTGTCGGAACGCATGGCTCGCAGGTCCGGCGGCGCTACGGCCGCCCCGGTGCGCGTGAGGAGGCCATGGATGGCTTTCCTTCACTGCAGGCCCTGCTGCAGGCCACGCGCAGCCAGCCACCGCTCGGTGTGCTGCTGTGGAGCATGGCGCATCTGTCTGACAGCAACCTGCTCTACCGCGGCGGAGAGGCCGGTCTGGCCTTTGCGCAAAATGAAGCGGAGCGCATTCTCCGGCTCCCACAGGCGCAGTGGGAGGCCGAGCTCACGGCACTGGACGCCGAAATGACGCGCCGCAACCTCAGCCCCGGCGGCAGCGCCGATCTGCTGGCCTTGACGCTGTTTTTCCGCAGTCTGGATTTCTGGACAGAGCTGTCCGTATAAAAATCGCTCCCTTCCCGCATTTCCGGGAGGGGAGCGTTTGTTTCGGGATCAGTTTTTGCCGAGGTAGCGGTCGCAGACATGGCGGGCATTCTCGGCTGTTTTTGCCTCATCGATGCCGGTCAGTTTGCCGTGCGCGACGGTGATGCAGCCGTTGACCACGGTGTAGTCCACCGGGGCGCGCAGGCCGACCGTGCCGAAGACGTTTTTGGGATCATAGCACGCGCCGACGAGCTCGAGCCGCCGAGAATCGACGAGGAACAGGTCCGCGCACTTGCCGACCGCAAGACAGCCGATGTCCTCACGCCCGAGCAGGGAGGCGGAGCCGCGCGTGGCGAGCTTCAGCACGTCGTAGCCGCTCGGCGCAGCGGCAGAGGAATGCAGGCGATGGAGCAGATAGCAGATGCGGATCTCCTCTAGCAGATCGGAGCCGTCCTGTGAGGCCGAGCCGTCGACGGCAAGGCCGACGTGGATGCCGCGCTGCAGCATCTCGGGGATGCGCGCCACGCCGGAGGAGAGCTTCATGTTGGAAACGGGGCAGTGCGCCACGCCCGTTCCGGTCTCTGCGAGAAGGTCGAGCTCCGCGTCTGTAAAGTGGATGCCGTGCGCGAACCAGACATCCGGGCCGACCCAGCCGAGCGACTCGAGATAGGCAAGCGGACGCAGGCCGTAGCGGTCAAGGGTGTAGCGCTCCTCGTCCTTCGACTCGGCAAGGTGCGTGTGCAGGCGGACATGATACTGCCGCGCCAGCTTCGCACTCTGCAGCAGCAGCTCACGCGAAACGGAGAACGGCGAGCACGGAGCCAGCGCGATCTGCCGCATGGAGCCATAGGACGGATCGTGCCAGCGCTCGATCAGCGCGGCGCTGTCCTCCAGAATGGCGTCCACGCTCTGCACGACGCTGTCGGGCGGCAGGCCGCCGTCCTTCACGGACAGGTCCATGCTGCCGCGCGAGGCGACCATGCGCATGCCGAGCTCGTCGGCCGCCGCAAACTGCGCGCCGAGCAGATCACCGCACCCGGCAGGGAAGACATAGTGGTGATCGAAGCAGGTCGTGCAGCCGTTTTTCATCAGCTCGCCCATGCCGGTCAGCGAGGAAGCGTGCACGACCTCGGTATCGAGGTTTTTCCAGATCTCATAGAGCGCCTTGAGCCAGGGGAACAGTTCAAGATTCTGTACCTCCGGCAGATTGCGCGAGAACTGCTGATAAAGATGGTGGTGCGTATTAATGAGGCCGGGATAGCACAGCAGATGGGAGCCGTCCAGCACCTCGTCGGCCTGAACGGCAAGATCAGGGCCGATGGCGCGGATACGTCCGTCCTCGCAGTACAGGTCGACGTGCCGGAGCACGCTGTCCGCATCGTCGCAGGTGACCACGGTGTCAAGATCGCGAATGAGCAGGGAAGCCATGCGGGTTCCTCCTTTGTCCAGCGCGGGAAGCGCCGCCTTTTCTCTTATTTTAGCATAGTTTGAAGATAAAGCCAATGCTGATTTGAAGCGGAATCGAAAGAAACTTCCAGCCAGGTTGATTTCCCTTGTCCTGTACGTAAAAGCATGCTATAATGAAAGAAAAGCACCGCATAATTCAGCAAGAGAACTCCGAGAAATTTTTTGTCGAGACAAGACTTGAAAGGCGCAGATGTACTTTGTGTCCCTCAACCTTTTCAAGCCGATGAATCGGCGAAAAATATCCGGCGTAGGCTGAAGCTGCAATTGTGCAGTGTTGGTAAAGTAAAAAACCACGGAGGCACCATGAGAGTTCTTGCCATTGACTACGGCGACGCCCGGACGGGGATCGCCATTTCCGATGCGAGCGGCAGCATCGTCGGCCGCACGACCGTCATCCACAGCCGCCGCCCGCAGCAGACAGCGGAAGCCATTGCCGCACTTGTGCAGGAGAGCGGCGCGGAGCGGCTCGTGATGGGATTCCCGCGCAACATGGACGGCACGGAGGGCCCGCGCGCGGCGCTGTACCGCGAGATGGCCGCCACGATCCAGGTTGCCTGCGGCATGGAGGTCGTGCTCTGGGACGAACGACGGACGACCGTCGAAGCACACCAGATCCTGAGCGACTGCAATTATCACGGGAAAAAGCGCAAAAATACCGTCGACGCCGTCGCCGCCTCGCTGATCCTCGAGGGCTATCTGGCGTTCTTGTCGCGCTGCTGACGGAAAAACAGTTCGCGCAGGCCGGTGAGCAGCAGGAAGCCGCCGAACAGGCGGCGCAGCAGCGAGACGTCCAGCCCCGTGGCGATCCATGCGGCGATCGCCGCAGTCACGCAGCCGCCCAATGCGGCCGGGAGCACGATATCCCAGCGGATCAGCCTGTTGCGAATATGAAAGAGCAGCGCGCAGGCAGCCGACGGCAGAAAATACAGCAGATTAATGCCCTGCGCGGTCTGCTGCGGGAGGGCTGCAACGCCGGTCATCCAGACCATGAGCAGCGTGCCGCCGCCGATGCCGAGGCCGGAGAGCAGGCCGCAGACTGCGCCTGCGAGAGCTGCGGCCCACCACGCATTCATCGCAGCAGGAGGCGCAGTCCGCCCCAGACGATCAGCGCGCCGAGCGCGCGGTGCAGCCACACGGCGGACAGGCGGCGCAGCAGGAGTCCTGCCGCGATGCCGCCCAGCGCGCCGCCCGCAAGATAGGGGAGGGCCGCAGTCAGGAATTCACCGCCGCGCAGCCAGTAGACAACAAGAGAAACGACGGACAGCGGCAGCATCGTGCAGACGCTGCAGGCAAAGGCCTCATGCTCCCGCAGATCGGTCAGGCGATTGAGCAGGGGAAGCAGCAGCATGCCGCCCCCGGCGCCGAATAAACCGTTTACTGCCCCGGCCGCCGCGCCGGTCAGCCCGGCCCGAAGCCATGTTCCTCGTTTCTGCATTCGCGATCCCTCCGGATGATTCAAATCGGGACAGAAAAAGCCCGCAACGGAAGTGTTTCCGCTGCGGGCTGGTTTTATGTGCGTTTATACTAGAATCTGATAAAAAGCTTTAAAAGCTTTTTATAGCGCCGAGGGCGCGTCAGATTCTGCATGAGACGGCGCAGCGTGCGTCAGCACGATGCGAGTGTGCGTAGCACACGGGATTCCTGATGAAATGTTTTAATCAGGAATCAGGATTAGTTGCTGCTGGAGGAGTTGCCGTAGATATTAGCGATCGTCAGGCCGAGATTTGCGTGCTTGGCGGCGTCTGCATCATAGGTGTAGGTCGCGGCAGAGGTGACCTCGTCGTACCACTCGGTCTTCAGCTTGTTCGTGACGAGCAGGTCGCGGTAGGTCTCGGCGAAGTCCTGGAAGAAGAACACATAGGTGCCGCCGTTGTCATCGACGAATTCCTTCGTGTCGCCGGCCTTGCGGCTGGAATCGAACAGCCAGGTACGGGCAACTTCCGGCGTGATGCTGCGGTGCGCGCCGTTCGTGATGGTGTAGGAAGACGTGTTGTCCGCATAGGTCTTGATGTACTCGCGGAACTTCTCCTCGGAGGAATCCTCCTTCAGGGCAGCCTCAAGCTCGGAGACACGCTCCTCGGAGGTCTTCTCGCCGTCCTTGTATTCCTTGTCGGAAGCATCCTTCGCGATGTAGAGCTGCAGGGCGTTGACGGTCTGATAGTTGTTGTCGTTGATGCTCGTGAGCTGGAGGACATAGAACGTGTTGTCCTTCTCAAAGAGCTTCGCCTCGCCGGGCTTCGCCTCGGTGTAGAGCCAGTTGGCGGCATCCTCGGAGATGGAGGACGTGACCTCGCTCTTGGAGCGCTCCGTCATGACGGAGACATTCTCGTCATCGGTCTTGAAATCGGAGACCATGGCGTTGGCAGCCTCACGGGCGGCGGCAATGGCTTCCTCAGACGGCTCCGTGGAGGTCGTGGCCTCGGTGCTGTCAGTGCTGCTGTCGGACTTCGTCTCAAAATCGGAGGCCTTGACGGCGTAGCTGTAATAGGTGACGGTGTCGAACTCGGTCGTGTCCTGCTCATAGCGGGCGTTGCGCTCGTCTTCCGTATAGGTCAGGGACTCAATGTAAGCGTCGTGCAGCTTGGAGACCTCAAGATAGTGGCGATAATTCTTCTCGTTGCAGCCCTTGCCGAACATGGCCTCGATGTACTCATCCAGATCCATGCTGTAGACGCCGGCATAGGTCTTCAGGGTGTTGATCTCGTTGTCGATAGAGGCCTTGTCGTCGTCGCTCAGGGAGAAGCCTGCCTCGATGGCCTTGTCATAGACGGTGTAGGCATCCACAGCAGAGGTCTTGGCGCTGTCCGCCAGGAAATCGGCCCAGGTGTCATACTCGTCGCTGCCGGCATAGCTCTGCTCGTCAAGCGGGGTGCTCGTGTCGATGCCGAGCAAGGAGATGTAGCTGCCGTAGGTGCTGTAGATCGAATTCAGTGCGCCGCGATAGAAATAGTTGAATTCCGTCGTGGAGACCTTATGATCGCCGACCGACACAACGGTCGCATTGCGCCAGGATGCCTGCACGCCGAAGATGACGCCGAAAACGATCACGGGGATCAGAATGACGATAATGGCAAAGATCCAGCCCTCAGAGAGCTTCTTCTTGGTCTTCTTTGCCTGCTGCGGAGCGGCCTGCTCCGACTCTACCATACGCTTTTTGCGCTCGCGGGATGCACTCATAGTCTGTTTACCTCTCATTCGTGGGAATCGCGGGGCGCACGCCCCGGAAAATAACAGGTCTTATTATACTAAGGATTTGCGCTTGTTGCAAGAGCATTCTGGAAATTTGACGAAAAAAGTTTCTGTTTCTTAACAAACTCGTTAAGAAAATGATACCGCTCTGCGCGATAATGCCAGAGAAATGCTGGGAAGACGCACAAGATCCCCGCTTTGGCCGTGTAGCTCCGTTTATAACCTGCACGAAACGGGCAGGTGGGTCGCCTCTCCGATTCTTAGCTGCTTCCAACTTCCATCCACGGTCAGAGCCAGGACGGGAGGCCTGCAATCCGAAGCGAACGTCCGGCGTCCCGAAAAAATGATGTGGGTTTAAAGGGAACTATCACGCACCAAGCAGGGATCTTGCTTGATGACTATTTAATTATGAGAAAGGGCGGTCATTCTTCCTCGTCTTCTGCTTCCTCTTCGTCCTCATAGAGGGACTGCATCAGCAGATCGTAGACGGCAGCCAGCTCATCTTCGTCTTCCACGGCAACGAGTAGGTCCTCGCCGTCCTCCGTGACGGACTTCAGGATGCTGACCTCGAGCTCCTCGCTCGCTTCGTCCTCCTCTGCGGGGACAAGGGCAAGATATTCCGCGCCCTGGTATTCGATGGTCGAGAGGATCTCCAGCTCGTATTCCTTGCCGTCCTCATCCGTGATCGAAATAAAGTCGCTTCCGTATTGCTGCTCCATGGGGCACCTCCTGTCTGTCTGGCTTTATTTTAACCGCTGCTGCCGGGAAAATCAAGTGGAAATCTGACGAACCGCCGGAAAATCCGTTTTCTGCCCTTTCAGCCACCGTAAAAAGTCTCGTTGCGTATCTACAAGCAGAGAAATCCTGCCGCAGAAAATTTTCATTCGGAATGTGCCGGAGTGATTGACAGGCATGATATAATTAAAAAATAGAGAATGAAGGATCATGGATTTTTGCGCCTGTCCGTAGGATGCGGCGCTTCCCGAAGAACGGAGGAATTGTCATGGCAAGACAACCGAAGCAGGAAAAGCAGCCGCATCTGGCCTGGCGCATCACGCGGACCGTCCTCGACGTGTTGGGCAAGATCATCCTTGTGCTGTTGATCGCCGTCGGCACCGTTGCGCTCATCGCCGCGATCGCCGGTTCGATCTTCCTGTCGAAATTCAAGAGCTATGTCGAGTTGGATATCATCCCGAAGGCCGAGGAATATGCCGAAGGGCTGGAGCTGGACAATATTTCACTGGCACAGACCTCGATCATCTATTATACCGACCCCAAGACGGGGGAATACCGTGAGCTGCAGCAGCTTTATGGCACGGAGAACCGTATCTGGGTCTCCTATGACGATATTCCCCTTGACCTCGTCCACGCGGCCATTTCCATCGAGGACAAGCGCTTTCCCACGCACAAGGGCGTGGACTGGATCCGCACACTGGCAGCCGTGAAGGGCTTTGCGGGCGGCAGCTCATCGTTCGGCGGCTCGACTATCACACAGCAGCTCATCAAGAACCTGTCACAGGAGGATGAGGTCACGGTCGACCGCAAGGTACAGGAGATCTTCCGCGCCCTGGAGGTCGAAAAGCGCTATACGAAGTCCGAGATCATGGAGTGGTATCTCAACACGATCTACCTCGGTGAGGGCTGCTACGGTGTCCAGAGTGCGGCACGCGTCTACTTTGGCAAGAAGGTCTCCGACCTGACGACGGCCGAGTGCGCCAGCCTTATCGCCATCACGAACAATCCCTCGCTCTACGATCCCTATATCCGCGAGGAGAACAACCGCGAGCGTCAGCTCACGATCCTGAAGGAAATGTACGCTCAGGGCTATATTGAGACGGAGGAGGCCTATCAGGCCGCCGTCGATCAGGAAATGGTCTTCCGCAACGGAACGTATGACGAGGAGGAATACACCTGTGCGAGCTGCGGCTTCACCGGTACGCGCGCGGAGTACACGGAGACGGACGGCGAGTATTTCTGCCCGCAGTGCGGCGAGGTGAACAACGCCGTCGACAAGAACCACTATTACTCTTATTTTGTCGATACGGTATGGCGCGATGTCGTTGATGCGCTTGTGGAGCGCTACGGCTACAGTGAGCTTGCCGCAGAGCAGAAGCTCCTGACGGGCGGCTATAAGATCTATGCAACGATCGATCCTGAGGTCCAGGCTATTGTGGACAAGGTCTACGAGAACCTTGACAACGTGCCGAAGACCGTGAGCGTTCAGCAGCTGCAGTCCGCCATCGTTGTGACGGACAACAAGACCGGCGACATCGTCGCCATGGCGGGCGGTGTCGGCGACAAGGGCGGCAGCCTGACGCTCAACCGCGCCACGCAGAGCAAACAGCCTGCGGGCTCGTCATTCAAGCCTGTGGCAGTCTATGCGCCCGCGCTGGACGCCGGGATCATTACGCCCGCGACGGTCTACGAGGACTCTCCGCTGAACGAAGACCGCAACTGGCCTCAGAACGACTCCCGATCCTACAGCGGCCTTTGCAATGTGCTGCGCGGTCTGACGCGTTCGCTCAACACCATCTCCGTCAAGGTCCTCAATGACCTCGGCGTGGAGAACAGCTACCAGTTCCTGACGCAGAAGCTCGGCTTTACGACCCTCGTGGACGAGCTGCAGATCGGCGACCACTCCTATACGGATATCGCCCTTGCTCCGCTCGGCCTCGGCCAGCTCACGCGCGGCGTCACCGTGCGCGAGATGACGCAGGCCTACGGCACCTTCCCGAACGGCGGCACGTTCCGCGAGGCCCGCACGTTCACAAAGGTCGTCGACCCCGAGGGAAACGTCATCCTCGACAATGCACAGGAGAGCCACACCGCCATCGGCGAGAAGGCCGACTTCTATATCAACTATATGCTGCAGAATGCCGTGCTTGCCGGTACCGGCTCCGCCGCGGCCATGGACAACATCGCCGTAGCCGGTAAGACCGGTACGTCCAACGACAACCAGACGCGCTGGTTTGCGGGCTACACGCCGTACTACACGGCCGTCGTCTGGTGCGGTTATGACGAGCCGGAGCAGATCATTCTCGACGGTGACTGGACGAACCCCGCCATTTCCATGTGGAATCAGGTCATGCGTCCGCTGCACGAAGGGCTGGAGTCCGCCTCATTCTCGCAGCCCGAGAACGTCGGCTACTATTCCGTCTGCGCTGACTGCGGCGGCAAGCCCATCGAGGCCTGCAAGAAGGACGTGCGCGAGAATGGCAGCAACCGCGTTGTGACGGTGCGTCTGTTCTATGAAGATGCGCCCACAAAGGAGTGCACCTGCCATACTATGGTCAAAATCTGCAAGGAAAGCGGCAAAATTGCCAACGAATACTGTGAAAAGGCCGATGGAAATACGGTTGAAGAAGTCGGCAAGCTGATTTATAATAAGAATTGGAAAGTCAACAAGGATGCAGACTTCGTCTACAATCCCGAGGATAAGGAGCAGGTCTGCACCATCCACACTGCTGAATCCGTTAAGCCGACCGAGCCGACGGAGGGCCCGACCGATCCGACGCTCCCGACGGAGTCGACGGAACCGACGGAATCGACTGAGCCGCCCACGCCCGCACGCACACCGATGCCCGCAGCCCGCAAAAAGACAGACAGGAGCTGAAAGCCCATGTGGAAAGCCGATCAATGGAAGGATTATGAGGTGCTCGATACCTCCGACGGAGAAAAGCTCGAGCGCTGGGGCAGCTTCTATCTCGTGCGGCCGGACCCTCAGGTCATCTGGAGCACGCCGCGGCAGGACCCGCGCTGGAAGCGCTTTGACGCGCGCTATGCCCGCTCGAGCACCGGCGGCGGGCACTGGTCCGCGCACCATCTGCCGGAGCACTGGTGCATCCGCTACCGCGAGCTGACGTTCCAGGTCAAGCCGATGAACTTCAAGCACACGGGCGTGTTCCCGGAGCAGGCGGCAAACTGGGATTTTATCGATGACCAGATCCGCCGCGCGGGGCGGCCCGTCAGCGTGCTGAACCTGTTTGCCTACACCGGAGGCGCGACACTCGCAGCCGCTGCGGCAGGCGCATCCGTCTGCCATGTGGACGCCGCAAAGGGCATGGTCGCCTGGGCCCGCGAAAATGCGGCTGCCTCCGGTCTGTCCGGCGCACCCATCCGCTGGATCATCGACGACTGCGCCAAGTTCGTCGAGCGCGAGATCAAGCGCGGCCGCCGCTACGACGCCGTCATCATGGACCCGCCGTCCTACGGGCGCGGCCCGTCCGGCGAGATCTGGAAGCTTGAAAAGGACCTTTTCCCGTTCCTGAAGCTCGTCTCCGGCGTGCTGTCGGACGATCCGCTGTTTTTCATCATCAATTCCTACACGACAGGCCTCGCGCCGTCCGTTCTGACATGCCTCCTCGACAGCGTGGTAACGCCGCGCTTCGGCGGCGGGACGGTCTCGGATGAGCTTGGCCTTCCCGTGACCGATTCCGGCCTTGTGCTCCCGTGCGGCGCAACAGGGCGCTGGACAAGAGAGGGCAGAGCATGACCGAGGCCATCCGGACAGAACATTTGAAGTTCTCCTATGACGCCCAGAGCGAAAGCGGCGGCGTCACGGTTTTTGACGATCTAAATTTATCCATCGAGGAGGGCAGCTTTGTCGCCGTCCTCGGCCACAACGGCTGCGGAAAATCCACGCTGGCCAAGCATTTTAACGCGGTCCTCCTGCCGGAGGGCGGCAGTGTGCATGTATTCGGCATGGACACGTCCGACGAGTCTCTTTTGGTCGACATCCGCCGCACGGTCGGCATGGTGTTCCAGAATCCCGATAATCAGATGGTCGCCAACGTCGTAGAAGAGGATGTTGCCTTTGCGCCGGAGAACCTCGGCGTTCCCTCGGAGGAAATCCGCAGACGCGTGGACGAGGCACTGAAGCTCGTCGGGATGTATGACTACCGTCTGCACGCGCCGCACCTGCTCTCCGGCGGGCAGAAGCAGCGCGTGGCCATTGCGGGAGTCATCGCCATGCGGCCGCGCTGCATCGTACTCGATGAGCCGACCGCCATGCTCGACCCCCACGGGCGCGAGGAGGTCATTTCGACCATCGAGCGCCTGAACCGGGAAATGGGCATCACCGTGGTGCTCATCACCCATCATATGACCGAAGCGATCCGCGCCCAGCGCGTGATCGTTATGGACGCGGGGCGCATTCTCGCGGACGGAACACCGAAGGAGGTCTTCCCGCAGGTCGAACTGCTGGAATCCGTAGGCCTGACCGTACCGGCGACGACGAAGGTGCTCTATGCGCTGAATCAGGCGGGCTTTGACCTGCCGCTCGACGCGCTTTCCACGGAGGAATGTGCGCAGGTACTTCTTGCCGCGATCAGGGCGAAGACCTGACAAACGATTTGGAGGAAAGACCATTGGCCGCAACCATCGAGGTCAGAGACCTCTCGCATACCTACAGCGCCGGAACGCCGTTTCAGCACGATGCCGTCAAGCACATGAGCTTCTCCGTGGAAAAGGGGGAGTTCCTAGGCATCATCGGGCACACCGGCTCCGGCAAATCGACGCTCATCCAGCATCTGAACGGCCTGCTGCGCCCGACGTCCGGCGAGATCCTGCTGGACGGGACGAACATCTGGCAGGACAAGAAAACAACGCGGGAGAGCCGCTTCCGTGTCGGGCTGGTGTTCCAGTATCCGGAGTATCAGCTGTTTGAAGAGACCGTTTACCGCGATATCGCGTTCGGTCCGAAGAACATGAGCCTGAGTGAAGAGGAGATCCGTACGCGCGTGCTGCGCGCGGCCGGATTCGCTGGCGTGGACGAGTCCCTGCTGGAAAAGTCGCCGTTCGACCTCTCCGGCGGGCAGAAGCGCCGCGTCGCCATTGCGGGCGTCATCGCCATGGAGCCGGAGGTTGTCATTTTTGACGAGCCGACAGCCGGGCTGGACCCCGCAGGCTGCACCAGCATTCTCGGCAATATTCGTGACTATCAGAAGGCGACGCACGCCACCATCCTCATGGTCACGCATTCCATGGATGAGGTCGCGCAGCTGGCCGACCGTATGCTCGTCCTGAACGAGGGAAAGATCGAGATGTCCGGCACGCCGCGCGAGGTGTTCTCCCATGCGGCGCGTCTGGCAGAGATCGGCCTGTCCGTGCCGCAGGTCACGGCGCTGTTCCTGCGCCTGCGGGAGCTGGGCGTGGACGTTGACCCGACGACCTTTACCGTGGAGCAGGCTGTGCCGCAGCTCCGCGCGCTGCTGGAGGGCCGTGCCCATGCTTAAAGACATCACGCTCGGCCAGTATTTTCCCGGCGACACCGTCGTCCACCGGCTCGACCCGCGCACAAAGCTGCTGATGGTCATCGTCTACATCGTGGCACTGTTCCTGGCGAAGTGGGTCGTTTCCTACGCAGTCATGCTCGCGTTTCTCGTCACCGCAGTCGCGCTGTCACGCATTCGCCCGCGCGCGCTGTTCAAGGGCCTGAAGCCGCTGCTGTTTATCATCATTTTTACCGCTATCATCAACGTATTTTATACCAAGGGCGATGTGCTGGTGCAGTTCTGGATCTTCAAGATCACGAGGGAGGGCCTTGTCAACGCGGGCTTCCTGGTGCTGCGCATCGTCATGCTCGTGACGGGCACGTTCCTTCTGACCTACACGACGTCTCCCATCGCGCTGACAGATGGTCTGGAATCCCTGCTCTCGCCGCTGAAGGCCATCCATTTCCCGGTGCACGAGCTGGCTCTCATGATGAGCATTGCCCTGCGCTTCATCCCGACGCTCATCGAGGAGACGGATAAGATCATTTCGGCCCAGAAGGCCCGCGGCGCGGATTTTGAAACGGGAAATCTGTTCCACCGCGCAAAGGCCCTTGTGCCGATCCTCGTGCCGCTGTTCATCAGCGCGTTCCGGCGCGCCGACGAGCTGGCCACGGCCATGGAGTGCCGCTGCTACCGCGGCGGCTCCGGCCGCACGAAGCTGAAGCAGCTCCGCTTTCAGCTTCGCGATATTCTGACGTTTGCGCTCGGCGCTGCCGTGCTGGCCGGCGTCATCGTCCTGCGGAGCTATGGACTGTAACGGCTGGGAGGAAGCATGCGGAATCTCGCACTCTTTCTGAAATATGACGGAACGGCCTATCACGGCTGGCAGGTGCAGAAAAACGCCTGCTCCGTCGCGCAGACGCTGGAGGAAGCCGCTGCGGATGTCGTCGGCCATCCGGTGCATATGACCGGCTGCGGCCGGACGGACGCCGGGGTCCACGCGCGCACCTATGTGGCCAATTTCCGCACGGAGTCCCGCATCCCCGTCGACCGCGTGGCCTATGCGCTCAACACGCATCTGCCCGCCGATATCGTCGTGACCGGCGCGCGGGAGGTTCCAATGGGCTTCAATGCCATCGGCTCCTGCGTGCGGAAGGAATATACCTATCAGATCTATAATTCCCGCATCCGCGATCCGTTCTTTGTAAACCGGGCGTGGTTCTATCCCAAGCATCTGGACGAAGCCGTCATGCAGGAGGCTGCCTCGCAGTTTGTCGGCACGCATGATTTCGCTGCCGTCCGCTCCGTCGGAACGGACGTGAAGTCCACGGTCCGCACGGTGTATTATTTTGACGTGGAGCGCAGGGGAGAGCTGATCCTCCTGCGCGTGTGCGCAAACGGATTTCTCTACAATATGGTGCGCGCCATGACCGGAACGGTCGTCTACGCTGCGGAGGGCAAAATCCGCCCGCAGGACATCGCCCGCATTCTGGAAAGCGGCAACCGCACCGCCGCCGGACCGACTGTGCCGCCCGGCGGCCTGTACATGACGCACCTTTGGTATGACGACGGGGAGGTGACGTTCGATGCCTGACCATATCAAGCCGCTCCCGGATCCCGAGCCGCAGAAGCCGCACCGCCGCTGGCCGCTCTATCTGCTGGCTGTGCTGATCGTTCTGGCGCTTCTCGCAGCCTTCCTGCTGACGAAGACCCATGTGCTCGATGGGCTGAAGCGCTCGCTGCGCTATCTTGGGAAAAACGGGGAAAACTACGGCTCCGTCAGCTTTGAAACCCTTGGCAGCACGGCCTATGGCCAGCTGAACGGCGGTCTCGGCGTTGCCACTGGAAGCAGCGTGACCCTGTTTTCCGAGGAGGGCAAGCAGCTCGGCTCCGAGCAGCATGCCATGACCGCTCCCGTCATCTGCACAGGGCAGGACCGCCTGCTGTGCTATGACGCGGGCGGGAACTACCTGACCGTTCTGGACAAGAGCGGCAGCGCCGTCTTTTCGCAGACCCCGGAACAGACGATCTTTGATGCCGACCTGTCCTCCGGCGGCTACAGCGCCATGCTGACGGCAGGGGACAGCGGCCGCTCGCTGCTGCAGGTCTATGACCCGAACGGCAGCCTGCTGTATAAGCGCAGCACAAAGTCGCATTATCTCAGCGCCTGCGCCGTCTCGCCGGACGGCAGCCATGCAGCGGCGGTCGCGCTCGGGCAGGCGGACATCACATTTTCTGCCTCGCTGCAGCTCTATCGCACGGACAGCGAGGAAATTGCCGCCGAGTGCGCACTCGGCTCGGAGATGCCCTATGATATCGCCTTCGTGACGGACAGCGTCGTCTGCGCCGTTTCGGAGGACAGGGTCCGGTTCTTTGCGGCAGACGGCACAGAGCGCGGCGCTTATATCGCGGAGAACGGCCGCATCGCCGACTATCACTTCGGCGGAGACGGCTTTGTGACCTTGCTGGTCGATCCCTATGAGACCTCCAGCCGCGCAGAGCTCATCACGCTGCAGCCGGACGGCAGCGTTCTGGCGCAGTTGTCGCTGAGCTTCATGCCGGTCAGCCTTTCGGCCTGCGGCAGCTATGTCGGCATTCTGACGGCTGAAAAAGCGCTGCTCTACACGAGCGCGCTGGAGCCCGTCGCCCAGACGGAGCAGGACGGCACGGCCGTCTGCATTCTTGCCCGTTCGGACGGAACGGCCCTGCTGGCCGGTACCGGAACGGCAAGCCTGTTCCTGCCGTAAGCAGGAAAACGCCCGCAAGGCGGGACTTTTACGGAGGCGCGACTGCTTCCGGGAGGAGTGAGCTTATGAAACCTACCATCTGCAGCCGATGCAAGAAGAACATCGCTGTGATTTTTATTACGAAGGTCGAAAACGGCGTGAGCACGAACGAGGGCCTGTGCCTGAAGTGCGCCCGCGAGCTGAAGATCAAGCAGGTCGACGACATCGTCGAGCGCATGGGCATCACGGATGAGGATCTGGACAATCTCAACGGCGAGATGATGGCCATGATGCAGCCGGAGCCGGACGAGACCGACGAGGACGACATCGGCAGCCGCACGGCGACATTCCCGCACATGAACCGCCTGTTCGGCAATCAGGGTGAGGTCGCCCCGCGCGAAGAGCCGAAGGAGACGCAGAACGGCAAGACGGAAAAGCCAAAGGTGAAGAAGCACAAGTTCCTCGACACTTACTGTCTGAGCCTCACGGGCCGTGCCCGCGCCGGTGAGCTGGACAAGGTCGTCGGCCGCGAGGTCGAAACGGAGCGTGTGGTGCAGATCCTCAACCGCCGTCAGAAGAACAATCCCTGCCTCATCGGTGAGCCGGGCGTCGGCAAGACGGCCATCGCCGAGGGTCTGGCGCAGCGCATCGTCGCGGGCGATGTCCCGTTCAAGCTGCGCGACAAAGAGGTCTATCTGCTCGACCTGACGTCGCTCGTCGCCGGAACGCAGTTCCGTGGCCAGTTTGAGAGCCGCATGAAGAGCCTCATCGCCGAGATCAAGGCCTGCGGCAACATCATTCTTGTCATCGATGAGGTTCACAACCTTGTCGGCGCGGGCGATGCCGAAGGCTCCATGAACGCCGCCAATATTCTGAAGCCTGCGCTGTCGCGCGGCGAAATTCAGGTCATCGGCGCAACGACGTTTGCCGAATACCGCAAATACATCGAAAAGGACTCCGCGCTCGAGCGCCGCTTCCAGCCTGTCACAGTCAATGAGCCGTCGCTGGAGGAGGCCGTCGCCATCCTGCGCGGCGTGGCGCATTACTACGAAGTGTTCCACGGCGTGACCATCCCGCCCGAAATGGCGCGGCAGGCCGTCGTGCTCTCCGAGCGCTATATCACGGACCGCTTCCTGCCGGACAAGGCCATCGACCTGCTTGATGAGGCTTGCTCCGATCTGAACCTGCACAGCAAGGAGATCTCCGATCTGGCCGAAAAGCGCAAGGAGCGCGACGACTACCAGCTTGAGATCAAGATGCTGACGGAGGACACGGAACAGCAGGACAATTTCGAGCGTCTGGCCAAGCTGCGCAGCAACGTCTGCCGCCTCGACGCCGAGATCGCCGAGCTGGAGGCGAAGCCCGCGCCCGTCCTGACCATGGAGAACCTTGCGCGCATCATCGAGCTTTGGACGAAAATTCCCGCCAGTAAAATTCGCGCGCAGGAATATGCCCAGCTGCGTGAGCTCGAGGACCGGCTGAAGCAGCACATCATCGGACAGGACGAGGCCGTCCATGCCGTTGCCGCCGCCATCCGCCGCAACCGCGTCGGCATCGCCGTGAAGAAGCACCCCGTTTCGTTCATCTTTGTCGGCTCGACCGGTGTCGGCAAGACAGAGCTGGTCAAGTGCCTCGCAAACGAGCTGTTCGACTCCGTCGATTCGCTCATCCGGCTGGATATGTCGGAATACATGGAGCGCCACTCCGTCTCGAAGCTCATCGGCTCGCCCCCCGGCTATGTCGGCTATGACGAGGCGGGCCAGCTGACGGAAAAGATCCGCCGCAAGCCCTATTCCGTCATTCTGTTCGACGAGCTGGAAAAGGCTCACCCGGACGTGCTGAATATTCTGCTTCAAATTCTGGATGACGGCCGCATCACCGATTCGCAGGGCCGCGTTGTGAATTTTGAAAACACCGTCATCGTCATGACGTCCAATGCGGGCTCCGACCGGCAGGGCGGCTCCGTCGGCTTCGGCCGCACGGCGACCGAGCAGGGACGCGACAAGGCCATGAAGGCCCTGTCCGAATTCCTGCGCCCGGAATTTCTCAACCGCGTCGACGAGATCATCTGCTTCAACCGCCTCTCGGAGGAGAACTTCCGCGGCATCGCCGCCATCATGCTCGGTGAGCTGAAAACTGCCCTTGAAGAGCACGGCGTGGCGCTCCGTTGGGATGAGAGCGTCATCGACTACCTCGTACAGAAGTCCTATACTCTGACCTACGGCGCGCGCAACCTGCGCCGCACCATCCAGAAGGACATCGAGGACGTCGTCGCCGAAAAGCTCATCGACAGCTATGAGAACCCCATCACAGCGATCGGCCTGCAGGCGCAGGACGGCAAGCTGGAGCTGTCCTGCCTGTAAGCCGCAGAAAGAGAGAACACGATGATCCGCGCTGTTTTTTTTGATATCGACGGCACGCTGGTCTCGCTGAAGACCAAGCGCTGCCCGGATTCCACAAAGGCGGCCATCCGCGCCCTGCGAGAGAAGGGCATCCGCGTCTATGTGGCCTCCGGCCGCTCCCGCTTCGAGCTGGAGGAGCAGGAGATGCTCCGCGGCATGACGTTTGACGGCTATCTGACCAACAACGGCCAGATCGTCTATGACGGCAGCTGGAACCTGCTGCGCACGGTGGCAATGGTTCCGGACGAGATCCGCGCCCTTGTGGACTACTGTGACGAGCGTTCGCTCCCGCTGTGGCTCGTCAGCGAGCAGCGCTCGCGCTTCAATTACCATTTCAACGACCGCGTGCCGGTCGTTATGGCAGAGATCCATACGGAGATCCCGGAGCGCTGCGACCTGCATACCATGCTGCAGGAGCCGGTCGTCAAGGCCGTCATGTTCCTGACGGCGCAGGAGGTCCGCGAAGGCCCGCTGTCGTTCATGCCGCATGCACGCTCGACGCAGTGGTTCATCCATGGGCAGGATATCATTCCGGCCGAGGGCGGCAAGCTGCCTGCGATGCGCTTCATGGCTGAGGCGAACGGCTGGTCGCCGGATGAGCTGATGGCCTTCGGCGATTCCGAAAACGACAATGAAATGCTCCGCTATGCGGGTACCGGCGTTGCCATGGGCAATGCGCTCGAGGAGACGAAGGCCGCCTCTGACTATGTCACGGACGACTGCGACGACGAGGGCGTGGCCCATGCGCTGGCACATTTCGCGCTGATCTGAGAGAATCGACCATGATGCACCGGAGCATCTCAGCATATGCGGTGTATAACGGCCTCGCAGAGTTCGCCGCCCGCAGGCGGCGAATCAATTGAAATCATTTTCTCCGGCGGCGTGTACGTCGGAGAAAATACAGCTCAGTCCGCCAGTGTGCGGATCGCCCGCCTCCGGCGGGCGATCGTGCGCGCAGCGGACTGCAATCCTTTGCCGGAAAATCGAACGATTTTCCGGCAGGCAAAAAAAATGACGCCTCTCGGCGTCATTTTTTCATGTTTGATTGGGACTATAAGCCGGGTTCTGTGATCGACAGCCATCTATCTCGACGCAGCGTTGCCGCTGCGCTCAAGCCACCCCCTCGGAAGCGGCCGGGCAGGCCATATGCTTCCTCCACGGTGTTGCACCGGATAGAGTTTACAGCGCCGCAATGTTCCCATGCGGCGGGTGAGCTCTTACCTCGCCTTTCCACCCTTACCCCGCGAGCGGGGCGGTATTTCTCTGTTGCACTTTTCCTGAAGTCGCCTTCGGCGGGCGTTACCCGTTATCCTTGCCCTGTGGTGCCCGGACTTTCCTCACATGGGCGCTTTTCAGCGCAGATGCGCGGCTGTCCGTCCCAGTCGTGTTTATTTTACTTTATTTTGGCGGAAATGTCAAACGGATTGCAAAATTTATCCCGAGCGGATATAATATGGGAGTAGTTCAACGCCTGCGCCGGGCGGCGCAGGGGAAAGAAGGACATAGATCATGACTGTAACGGAATATTTCACCCGGCTGCAGGGGAAGCGCGTGCTGGTGCTTGGCCTCGGTGTAAGCAACCGGCCGCTCGTGCGCCTGCTGCTGCGGTTTGGCATTGACGTCACGGGCTGCGACCGCACGCCGCGGGAGAAGCTCGACCCGGAGGTGCTCGAGCTGGAGCGCCTCGGCGCGAAGCTGCACCTCGGCGATGATTATCTGACGGGCATCTCCGGCGATGTGGCCTTCCGCACACCCGGACTGCACCCGGGAAAGCCGGAGCTGCAGGCGCTGCGTACCGCAGGGACGCAGTTTACCTCGGAAATGGAGGCCTTTTTCGAGGTCTGCCCCTGCAGGATCATCGGCGTGACCGGCTCGGACGGCAAGACGACGACGAGCACGCTTATCTCCGAAATCCTGAAGCATGCAGGCCATCGCGTCTGGACCGGCGGCAATATCGGTACGCCGCTGCTCGACCAGGCGGAGCACATGACGCCGGACGACCTCGTCGTGCTGGAGCTGAGCTCGTTCCAGCTTATGGACCTTCGCCACAGCTGCCATATCGCCGTCGTGACGAACCTTGCGCCGAACCATCTCGACGTACACCGCGACATGGCGGAGTACATCGACGCAAAAAAGCATATTTTCACCCGGCAGACCGCGCAGGACGTGCTCATCCTGAACGCGGACAACACCATCACGGCCGGGTTTGCACCGGAGGCCGCCGGAGAGGTCCGGATGTTCTCGCGGCAGACCGTCCCTGCGCACGGTGCGAGCTTCCGGGACGGCGTGATCCGGCGCGACGGCGTACCCGTTGTGCGGCAGGAGGAGATCAAAATTCCCGGCCTGCACAATGTGGAAAACTACATGGCAGCCATCCTCGCGGTCGAAGGGCTGGCCTCGGATGAGGATATCCGCTATGTCGCGCGGAACTTCGGCGGTGTGGAGCACCGCATCGAGTTCGTGCGCGAAAAGGACGGCGTAAAGTTCTATAACGACTCCATCGCCTCGTCCCCGAGCCGTACCATCGCGGGCCTGCGCAGCTTCTCCGAGAAGGTCATTCTTATCGCGGGCGGCTATGACAAGCACATTCCGTATGACGTGCTCGGCCCGGAGATCGCAGCGCACGTCAAGCTCCTCGTCTGCACCGGCGCAACAGGCCCGAAGATCGCAGCCGCGGCCCGCGCCGTTCCGGATGCGCCGGAGGTTCTCGAAATTCCGGATTTCTATGAGGCCGTTCACGCCGCTGCGCAGCAGGCAAAGCCCGGTGATATCGTGCTGCTGTCTCCGGCAAGCGCCGCCTTTGACCGCTTCAAGAACTTTATGGTCAGAGGCGCGGAATTCAAGAAAACGGTGATGGCGCTGTGAGCGGGGGAGATATCCGCTGCTCGGCCGTTATCGTCGCAGCCGGCAGCGCGCAGCGTATGCAGGGCATCGACAAGCTTCTGGCTCCTCTTGACAGCGTGCCCGTCCTGCGCCGGACGGTCGAAGCGCTGGCATCTGCGCCCGAGATCACAGAGCTGATCGTTGTTACGCGTGCAGACCGCTTGGAGGCCGTGCAGGCCCTGTGCGAAGGACTTTCCAAGCCCGTTTCCGTCGTTCCCGGCGGGAAAACGCGGGCGGAGTCCGTCCTGTGCGGCCTTTCTGCGGCAGCCATGCCCTATGCCGCCATTCATGACGGTGCGCGTCCGCTCGTCACGAATGAGGTGATCGCGCAGGCTGTTTCCGCTGCCGTCTCCTGCGGGGCTGCAGCGCCAGCCGTCCCTGTTCACGACACCATCAAGCGCGCCGAAAGCGGCCTTGTGCTTGAAACGCCGGACCGCAGCACGCTGTTTGCCGTCCAGACGCCGCAGGTCTTCCGGATGGAGGAAATTCGCTCCGTGCTCCGCTGGGCCATCGCGCAGGGGCTGCCGCTCACGGACGACTGCTCCGCCATGGAAGCGGCCGGAAGGCCGGTGCGCCTGACGCCCGGCGATGTCGAAAATTTGAAGATCACAACACCGGTCGATCTGCGCATCGCAGAGGCGATCTGGAAGGGGAGAACGACATGAGGATCGGACACGGATATGATGTACACCGCCTCGTTCCGGGGCGCAAGCTCATCCTCGGCGGCGTGGAAATTCCGTTCGAGCGCGGGCTGGACGGTCACTCCGATGCGGACGTGCTCACGCATGCCCTGATGGACGCTCTGCTCGGCGCGGCCAGCCTCGGCGACATCGGCCTGCTGTTCCCGGATAACGACCCGCAGTACAAGGGCATTTCGAGCCTTCTGCTGCTGGAGGAGGTCGTGCGCCGCGTGCATGCGGCGGGCTTTGCCGTCGGCAACGCCGATATCACCGTCCTATGCCAGCGGCCGAAGCTCCGGCCCCATATTCCCGCCATGCAGGAGCGCCTGCGCGCCCTGCTCGGCACAGAGGCCGTCAATGTCAAGGCGACGACCGAGGAAGGCCTCGGCTTTACGGGCAGCGGCGAGGGCATCGCCTGCCACGCCGTGTGTCTGCTGGAGGAACGCGCATGAAAACGCTTCTGATCACCGGCTTTGAGCCGTTCGGCGGCGAGACGATCAACCCGGCATGGGAGGCCGTGAAGGCCCTGCCGGAGCAGATCGGCGGCTGGCAGCTCCGGAAGCTGCAGATCCCGACCGTCTTCAGCCTTGCGGCTGCAAGAACGCTCGCCTGCGCGGCAGAGTGCCGCCCGGATGCGGTTCTGTGCATCGGGCAGGCGGGAACGCGCAGCGCCGTGACGCCGGAATATGTCGGCATCAACCTGCGCCACGCGCGCATACCGGACAACCTTGGAAATCAGCCGCAGGACGAGCCTGTCGTGCCCGGCGGCCCCACCGCCTACTTTGCAACGGTCCCGGTGCGCGCCATGACAGCCGCCATCGAGGCGCAAGGCATCCCGGCCGCCGTGTCCTACACGGCCGGGACCTATGTCTGCAATGACCTGCTGTACACGCTCCTGCATCACTATGCCGAAACGCCGGTCCGCGCCGGGTTCATCCATGTGCCCTTCCTGCCGGAGCAGGCCCCGCAGGGCGTGGCCTCCATGCCGCTTGCACAGATGATCCGCGCACTGGAGGCGGCCGTCTCCGCGCTCTGAGCCGGCTCAGAGAAAGTGCTTCATTTCCTCGATATTGGCCTGCTCCGTCTGCAGCAGCCGCGTGGACAGCGACGAGACCTTCGGGTCCAGCACGCCCATGGCGCGCAGGTTCTGCATACTCTTGACCATGCCACGCGTATTGCCCTGCACGAGCATCTCGGCGATTCTCGCCGTCGTGTTCCGGCTACTGCGGACGCGCAGCTTCGCCGTGAGCATGGAGCCGTATTTTGCCAGCGGATTCACGCCGCTTAACCGCACGCCGCGCTCGCGCAGCAGGCGGTCCGCCTCGGCGTAGATGCTGTCATATTCCTTCCATTGGCTCCGCAGCGCGCTCTGCATGGCGGGATTCTGCGCCTCCGGCAGCACGGCCCGGATGCCGCTGCAGCCCATTTCCGTGCTCTGCCGGATGGAGCGGAGCATCTCGATCTCATTTTGCATGCTTTATCACCTCGCGCATAGCTTTCCACGAAAATTCCCGCCCATTCGCCGGAAAACCCAACTTTTTTTCTGCAAAGAAGGGCTCGGCATTGACAAGATTCGGGAATCGCGCTATAATATTCAAGTGCTGTTGCGCAGCAATTGGAAGTAAAAAGGAGAATGTCCGATGTATCATACCATGACAATTGCGGGGGTCCAGCGGGATCTGCCGATCTGCAAAGTTTCTGACGACCTCTATATTGGTGCATTTGTGATTTTCGGCGACGTCGAGCTGACGGTCAAGACGGCTGAGGCGCTGCTGAAGAAGGCGCCGGAGTACGACTATATGATCTCTGCCGAGGCCAAGGGGATCCCCCTGATCTATGAGATGGCCCGTCAGAGCGGCCAGAACAAATATTTCCTCGCGCGCAAGGCGCCGAAGCTCTATATGTCCGGCGTGTTCGATGTGAAGGTCAACTCCATCACGACGGCCAAGGAGCAGCATCTCTATCTCGACAAGGCCGATGCCGAGCTCATGCGCGGCAAGCGCATCCTCATCGTCGACGACGTTATCTCCACCGGTGAGTCCCTCGCCGCTGTTGAGAAGCTCGTGGAAGAGGCGGGCGGCATCATCGCAGGCCGTATGGCCATCCTCGCCGAGGGCGACGCCCAGAACCGCGACGACATCATCTACCTTGAGAAGCTGCCGGTGTTCCACGCAGACGGCACGATCAAGGAATAAGCAGAATTACATTGCCGCCGAACCCGAATGGGCTCGGCGGCATTTTGCTGCTTAGCGGCGGTTCTCGTTCTGATTCTGCTGCTGGCTCTGCTGTTGATTCTGCTGGTTTTGCTTCTGATTCTGCTTCTGGTTCTGATTGCGGTTTTCCATGGTGGAAAAGCCTCCTGAATTTTGATTTCGCGGTTTTGCCGCGGCATTAGTATAACCGCCGCGGCTTCATTTATCCTTTGGCTTGAAAATGAAGCTGGCAAGCAGGCCGAAGATCACGGCCGCCGTGATCCCCGCGGCAGAGGCAGTCAGGCCGCCCGTCAGGATACCGAGCGCGCCGTCCTCGTCCACTGCTTTTTTGACGCCGCGGGCCAGCGTATTGCCGAAGCCCGTCAGCGGAACGGTCGCGCCCGCGCCCGCAAAATCGACGAGCTTGTCATACAGCCCGACGGCACCAAGCAGGACGCCCGCTACAACATAGGCGACCAGAATGCGCGCCGGTGTCAGCTTCGTTCGGTCGATGAGGATCTGACCGATGACGCACAGCAGGCCGCCGACCAGAAATGCTTTGAGATAGTCCATGTCAGCTCCTTTCCAGAACGACGGCGTGGCAGACGGCAGGGATCGACTCGCCCTGCTGGGTGGACAGCGGAGAGAGCAGCGCGCCCGTTCCGCAGAACAGCAGGCGGCGCAGCTCGCCCCGCTCCATACGGGAAAGCAGCGGCCCGCACAGAACGGAGGCGCTGCACCCGCAGCCGGAGCCGCCGCAGTGCACGTCCTGCCGCTGCGCATCGAAGATCATCACACCGCAGTCCTGCACGTCTGCGCGGATGCCATCCTTCTCGAGAAGACCGTGCAGCAGCTCGCTGCCGAGCTTTCCAAGGTCGCCTGTGACAATCGCATCATAGTCCTCCGGCGCGCAGTGCAGGTCGTCAAAATGTGCCCGCAGCGTCGCAAAGGCTGCCGGGGCCATGGCCGCCCCCATGTTGTTCGCATCACAGATGCCGCGGTCGACAATGCTGCCGATCGTGGCGGCCGTGATGCGGATGCCGCACTCCCCGCCGCCGAGCAGGACTGCGCCCGCGCCGGTGACCGTCCACTGCGACGTCGGCGTGCGCTGCCCGCCATAGCCCAGAGGGAAGCGGTACTGCCGCTCGGATGAGGCGAAATGCGACGAGGTCATGGCCAGCGCCGTGCGCGCGTAGCCTCCGCTGACGGACATGGCTGCAAGCAGCAGGGACTCCGCCATCGTCGAGCAAGCACCGTAAAGACCCAGCGTCGGCACGCCGCGGTTGCGCAGGCTGAAGCTCGAGCCGATGCACTGATTCAGCAGGTCCCCGGCAAAGGCCGCGTCAAGATCCGCATCGGTCAGCCCGGCCTTCTCCAGCGCCAGCTCCAGCGTCATCTGCTGCATGCGGCGCTCGGCCCGCTCCCAGCTCTTTTCGCCGAATGTCGTATCCTGCACCGTTGCCGTAAACTGATCGCCGAGCGGCCCCTCGCGCTCCTTTTTCCCGGCGACGGAGGCGAAGCCGCGCACAACCGGCGGCTGCGGAAAGCGGATGCTCTGCCGCCCCATGTGATTCGTTCCCATGAACGTTCCTCCGATCATTTGATTCGGATATAGTATGCCGTTTTCGTGCGAAAAAATTGCGGTGCAAACACAACGTTCACACCGCAATTTTGACAAATCATTTTTCGGGCTTCTGCAGCAGCGGCCACAGGCGGAGCAGCAGGAGAGCCAGCAGCACCCGGATCGCCGCCCACACCAGCAGGCTCAGCACGGCAAGCAGCCGCCCGCCGCCGCGGCACAGGCCATCAAAGAAGGCCAGCGGGAAAAAGCCGGAGAACAGGCTCTCCGAAAAAAGGCCGGAGAATGCGCCGAGCACCATGGCAAGCGCAAGAAGTGCATTGATGCCGAGCATCACACAGCAGGGACCAGGGCCCTGCTTTTCGCGCAGGGTGCGCCAACCGAGAGCCCGCAGAAAGCGGCGGCTCACGCAGAAATACACCAGACTGATCGCCCAGATGATGAGCAGACCGATATAGCCGCTCAGCACGCGCGACCGCGCAAAGTCCGGCAGGTGGAAGGGGAAGAGATATAGGTGCAGCGGCAGGCACAGGACCGTCAGTAGCACGAATTCCATCCAGGCAGCCGCACGAAACGCGCGATAGGCCGTCAGCGGAACAGGCTCTTCCTTCCGCGCCGCGCGCCATGCCAGCCACAGACCGGCGCACAGGGCAGCGGACGGCAGGAAGAAGAAAAACGCCGCGCCGCCGAACAGGCGGCCGTCCTTCGGCAGGAGAACGCCGACAGAAGCGGCAAGCTCGTGGAAGCCGTGCTGCATGGCGGGGAACAGCAGTGTCAGCAGCAGAAGCAGGACGAGGCCCGCCGTGGAGACCGTCGCCGTGAGCAGACACAGGCGGGATGCAGCCACATGCTGCAGGCGCAGGGGAACGGGCTGCGGGCCCTCCGGCAGCGTTGCGCCGCAATGGCGGCAGAGGCGGGCGTCAGCGGCATTCTCGGTGCCGCACTGCGGGCAGGTCATGATGCATTCTCCTTTCCCTCGGGCGGCGCGATGCGGACGGCCCGGAGCGACTCGCCGGGATACCAGCCCTCGGGCATGGCAAGGGCAGCCAGCTCGTCCGTCTGGCAGGCAATGTAGTGGATCGTGCGCGTGGATTCCTCCAGCAGGACATATTCGGAGTTGTCCGTGTCGTGGAGCATCCAGATATAGGCGGGCAGGCGGAAGAGCGTCGTGTCATAGGTTGCGCCGAGCGCCGCGAGGCGGTCGACCTCCGCCTGATAATCCGCAGTGGAATAGCGGCAGGATAGACGCGTGAACAGCTCGTCCTGCAGGAGCGTATAGCGATAGAGATGGTGGTAATCCCGGTCCTGCGCACGCTGCAGCAGCGCATCGGGCGGGAAGATCGGGAAGAGCTCCTGCATGCGCGGCGGCGCAGCGCTCTGCGTACCGTCCGCATCGCCGGTAGAGGTCAGGCTGGAGAGCAGGTCAAAAACGGCGCTGCCGTGCCAGGTCTCGCCGCCGGTGTTGCCGTAATCGGCCAGATCCGTCGTCTGCACGATGGCGCAGCCGCTCAGCAGGACAGCAAAAAGCAGCGCAAGGGCAAGCAAGCATTTTTTCATGGAAGGCCTCCTCCACCGATATATTCTCCGGTTTTTCTCTGCTAGTATACCATATGGGCAGAGGAAAGTCAAATGTCGCTGCAGCGGTGAAAAAGGCTTGCCTTTTCGTGTTTGGTATGGTATTATATTGCTAATAGTGTTAGCAATATAAGGAGAACCAACAAAGACCATGGACTATTCCGCACTTGCAGCCGAGCTGCTGTCGTTCCGGACGGCGCTGCACCATCTTCCTGCCGTCCGCGGGCTGGACGAGATGTCCGGCGGCGAATATTTTGTCCTGCATTTCCTGCTGCGCCACGGCGGAACGGCAGGGCCGTCCGAGCTGAGCCGCTCTCTGTATGCCAGCTCCGCGCGCATCGCCGCCCTGCTGAAGCATCTGGAGGCCAAGGGCTGGATCGTCCGCACGCCGGATGCTGACGATGAGCGCCGTGTGGACGTCGTCCTCACGGAGGCCGGCGCTGCATGCATCCGGGAGCGGCTGGGCGCGGTGCTGGATGAGGTCTCCGTCCTTCTGTCGGCGCTCAGCCCGGAGGAGGCGGCGGAATATGTCCGACTGCAGCGCAAGCTGCTCGAGAAGGGAGGAACCGTTTGAAAAGACCCATCGACTGGCGGGAGGACCGCTCTGCCGTGCGAGAAAAGGTCGCCGAATCGGCACGCTGTGTGCTGCCGATCGTTCTGATCGTCGTTCTGCTGTGCCTGACCGCCGCGCCGATGAAGCCGGACCTGCTCCTGAGCTTTCTCATCGGCGGCGTGATGCTGGTCGTCGGCATGGGCCTGTTCTCGCTCGGCGCGGAGCAGTCCATGACGCCCATCGGCACCAAGATCGGCACGGCGCTGACGCGCACAAAGAATCTGCCGCTCATCCTCGGCGTGAGCTTCGCGCTCGGCTTTGCCATCACCGTGGCCGAACCGGACCTGCAGGTGCTGGCCGAAACCGTGCCGCACATCAGCAGCACAGTGCTCCTGCTGACGGTCGGCGTGGGCGTCGGCCTGTTTATGGCCGTGTGCATGCTGCGCATCGTCACGGGCGCGAACCTGCGCTGGCTGCTGATCGGCTGCTATGCGCTCATCTTCCTGCTGGCCGCCTTTTCAGACCCCGATTTTCTCGGAATCGCCTTTGACTCCGGCGGCGTAACGACCGGTCCAATGACCGTGCCGTTCATCCTCGCCATGGGCCTCGGCGTATCGAATATCCGAAGCGACCGCCGCGCGGAGGCTGACAGCTTCGGCCTTGTGGCGCTGTGCTCCGTCGGGCCGATCCTCGCGGTGCTGATCCTGGGCTTTTTCTATCAGGGCAGCGACGCCGTTGCCGACCTCAGCTCGGCCTCATTCGGCAGCTCGACTGCCATCGGCGGCGCGTTCCTCGCCTCCGTTCCGCTCTACCTCAGAGAAATGGCGATCTCCATGCTGCCGATCGTGGCGATCTTCTTTCTGTTTCAGCTCACGCTGCTGCGCCTGCCGGGCCGCAGCCTTGCCAAGATCCTCATCGGTATTCTCTATACCTACGTTGGTCTTGTCCTGTTTCTCACCGGCGTGAACGTCGGCTTTTCGCCGCTCGGCGCGGAGCTGGGCGCAGAGTTGGCCGTGCACGGCTGGCTGCTCGTTCCGCTCGCCATGGTGCTCGGCTGGTTCATCATCTCGGCCGAGCCCGCCGTCGGCGTGCTGGAAAAGCAGATCGAGAGCGTCAGCGCGGGCGCGATCCCCGGCAAGGTCATCCAGCGCAGCCTCTCCGTCGCCATCGCGCTGGCCATGGGCCTATCCATGCTGCGCGTGCTGACGGGAATCTCCATTCTGTGGTTCCTCGTGCCCGGCTACGGCATCGCGCTGGCGCTGTCGTTCTTCGTGCCGGACATCTACACGGCCATCGCCTTCGACTCCGGCGGCGTGGCCTCTGGCCCAATGACGGCAACATTCATGCTCCAGTTCGTCATGGGCGCAAGCAGCGCGCTCGGCGGCAACATCCTGCGCGACGCCTTCGGCGTGGTGGCCCTTGTCGCCATGATGCCGCTGCTGTCCATTCAGGCCGTCGGCTTCGTCTATGAGCGCCGCGCAAAGCGCGCAGCCGTGGCCCCGGAGCACTACGGCGACTTCGACATTGTGGAGCTTTGGGAGGATGCGGCATGAATTATGTGATCTCCATCATCGCGCCGGAGCGGCTCGAGATCCTCACGGACCTGTGCGAAGGGCTCGGCCTGCCGCTGACCGTCACGCTCCATGGGCGCGGGACGGCCGTGCAGAGCATGCTCGACCTGCTCGGCATTGAATCAAATGAACGCCGCGTTGTACTGACGATCGCCGACGCGGAAAAGACGGCAGCGCTGATCGCCGCGCAGAAACGGCGGCTGCACATCGGCGTGCCGGGGCACGGCATCGTCATCGCCGTGCCGATCAAAAGTGTGGGAGGAGGAAATACGGTGGCATATCTGAACGGCGGGAGAAGCCCGAAATACACGCCGGACCTGAGCTGCGCCTATGAGCTGATCGTCGCCATTGCAAACGAGGGCGGCACGGACGCCGTGATGAACGCGGCGCGCGCAGCCGGGGCCAGAGGCGGCACGGTCCTTCACGGCAAGGGGACCGGTGCAAAGGGCGCCCCGAAATTCTACAATATCTCCATCGCGGCGGAGAAGGAGGTCATCCTTATTGTCTCTGTGGCGGAGCAGAAGGCCGAGATCATGCGCTCCATTCTGCGCAAGGCAGGCCCGGACAGCGACGCAGGCGCCATCGTCTTCTCGCTCCCGGCCTCGGCCGTGGCGGGCTTCGGTCTGCTGGAGGAGAATTGAACTTTAATGTATGCATCGAGCCGTGGCGTTTCGCCACGGCTCTTTGTGCTGGTGTTGTAATCTCTTTGCCGATATGGTAAAATAGCAGAAAACGACGGGGAGGAAACGATGAAGCAGCGCACCTATCTTGCCATTGATCTCAAATCGTTCTATGCCTCCGTGGAATGCCGCGAGCGGGGGCTGGACCCGCTGAACACGAATCTCGTTGTGGCGGATGAGTCGCGGACGGACAAGACGATCTGCCTTGCCGTCACGCCGTCGCTCAAAAGCTACGGCATCTCCGGCCGCGGGCGGCTGTTCGAGGTGCGGCAGCGCGTCCGCGAGGTCAATGCCTGGCGGCAGGCCCGCGCGCCGGGCAGAACGCTGACCGGCAGCTCACACCAGTTTTCCGAGCTGCAGCGCGACCCTGCGCTGGCGGTGGATTTCGTGATCGCACCGCCGCGCATGGCCTATTATATGGAATACAGTACGCGCATCTACGAAATTTACCGAAAATATATCGCACCGGAGGACATCGTCGTCTATTCCATCGACGAGGTCTTCCTCGATGTGACGGACTATCCTTATGACTGCACCGCCCATGAGCTGGCGCAGACCATCATCCGCGACGTGCTCGAAACGACCGGCATCACGGCGACGGCCGGCATCGGAACGAATCTCTTCCTCGCCAAGGTCGCCATGGACATTGTGGCAAAGCACATTCCGGCTGATGAAAACGGCGTGCGCATCGCAGAGCTCGATGAAACGAAATTCCGCAGGGAGCTCTGGACGCACCGGCCGCTGACAGACTTTTGGCGCGTCGGCCGCGGCATCGCCCGCAGGCTCGAGGCGCACGGCATGTTCACGATGGGGGACGTCGCGCTTTGCTCCGAGCAGAATGAGGAGCTGCTCTACCGCCTGTTCGGCAAGAATGCGGAGCTGCTTATCGACCACGCGTGGGGCTGGGAGCCGTGCACGATCCCCGCCATCAAGGCCTACCGTCCGTCCGAGAACAGCCTGAGCTCCGGTCAGGTGCTGAGCTGCCCCTATGAGGCGGCAAAGGCCCGGCTCGTTTTGCGGGAAATGGCGGATCAGCTCTCGCTGGAGCTGGTGGAAAAGGGCCTCGTGACGGACCAGGTCGTGCTGACAGTCGGCTATGACATTGAAAATCTGACGGCCCCCGCCCGCCGCGCAGCCTATTCCGGCCCGGTGGAGCAGGACCGCTATGGACGGCGTGTGCCGAAGGCCGCGCATGGCGCGCAGAAGCTCGACGCACCGTCGTCCTCCACACGGCGGATCATGGAAGCGGCCTCCGCCCTGTTTGACCGCATCGTAGACGGCGCACTGCTCGTCCGGCGCATGTATCTCGTCGCTGCGCACATCGTCCCGGAGGACGAGGCGCAGCCGGAGGAGATGGAGCAGCTGGACCTGTTCACCGATCTTGCCACCGAGGACGCCCGGCGCGAGGCGGAGCAGGCGGCGCTGGCGCGCGAAAAGAAGCTGCAGGAGACGACGCTGGCCATCAAGAAGAAATTCGGCAAAAATGCCATTCTCAAGGGCATGAGTCTGGAGGAGGGCGCAACGGCCCGCGAGCGAAACGCCAGGATCGGCGGGCATAAGGCATGAGGAGGAATACATGACCGGAAAATATGACGCGATCCTGCACCTGCCGCACCATGTCTCCAAAAAGCACCCGCCCATGCCAATGGCCGACCGCGCGGCGCAGTTCGCGCCGTTTGCAGCCCTGACCGGCTACGACGCGGCCATCCGGGAAAACGCGCGCCTCACGCAGGAGCGGATCGCCCCGGCCGAGGCGGAGCTGGCCGCGCTGGACCGGCGCTTCCGTCTGCTGCAGGAGCATCTGGAGGAGCAGCCGGAGGTCCGCCTGACCCGGTTCCGGCCGGATGAACGGAAACCCGGCGGAGTCTATGAGACCGTCAGCGGGATCGTGAAGCAGATCGATCTCATTGCACGCCGCATCCGCCTTCTGGACGGAACGGACATTCCCATGGACGATGTGCTGACGCTGGACGGCGCGCTGTTTGATGTTTTGGATTAAGGGAGAGAGAAAATCATGAAAGAGCTAATGAAAACAAACGTCTATGACGTCGGGGAATCGGTGCTGATCGTCGGCAGCTGCCTGCCGGACATGGAGCCGGAGGGCTTTGCGCAGCTGTGCGCATCGTCCGGCCATGTGTTTGAGCTGTGCCTCGAACAGACCCATATCAATATGGCCATCACGAAGATCAGCGCCATGCTCTACACCGGCAAGATCCGCACGCTGCGCTTTGCGACGGTCGACCGCTCGCCGCACTGCGTGCAGATGCACTACATCCAGAACGAGCTGCGGCGAATGATGGACCTCTCCGCCGTGACGATCGAAAATTACGTCGTGGAGAACGGGAAGCTGACGAAGCTCTCGCCGGAGCTCATCTATCTTTCCAAATATCTCGGCGAGCTGTCCCGCCGGATGAACGAAAATGTATAAAAAATCCGCAGGATGGGATTTTTCCCATCCTGCGGAGCAATTTTTTTAATCGGCGTCCATGGCGACCACACAGGCGCTGAGCACCTGGCTGAGAATCGGCGTGCAGACCGACGCGCCGCCGCCGCCCTCCTCGACCACGACGATGAAGGCGAGGGGATAGTCGCTGTCCTGCAGGAAGCCTGCAAAGACGGCGTTGGCAGCCTTTCCGCCGCCGTTTTCCGCCGTGCCGGACTTTCCGCCTGCGTAAAGTCCGGCGAAGTTCCACTCGCCGTAGACGTTGACGACGGCATTGTGCATCATGTCCGCAAGGCGACCGGCCGTCGTGCTGTCGAGCAGACGTCCTGTGGAGCTTGTGGAGGCCTTGTACTTGACGGAGTCGCCGTAGGTGACCTCTTTCACAAGGTACGGCTCCGCAGCGGAGCCTCCGTTTGCGATCGCGCCCATATAGGTCATATACTGGCAGGGGTTGATCTGGTCCGTATACTGGCCGATGCCGGCCCATGCCAGCTCGGATTCCGCCGCGTCGGAGACATCAAAGCTTCCGGCGGCCGTCGTCGTACCGTCAAAGCTGTAGCGGCGCGTGACGCCGACCTGCTCGGCATAGCGCATCAGCGTCTTTGGGCCGAGCTCCGCTGCGATCTCGCCGAAAACGACGTTGCAGGAATGGGCCAGCGCCTCTTCAAAGTTTAGCGTGCCGTGCACGCCGTTGCACTGGATGGTCTCGCCGCCGATGACGGCGCTGCCCTCGCAGGTGAACGTCCGGGAGAGGATATCCGGGATCTCGTCGAGCGCGGCCGCAGCCGTAACGAGCTTGAAGACGGATCCGGGCGTATAGGTGGCATGCAGGAAGCGGTTGACATACACGCCCTCATAGGTCTCGGGATTGCCCTCCACATCCGGCACATCGTCCGGATCGTAGGTTGGGGAGGAGACGGCGCAGAGAATTTCGCCCGTCTTGTAGTTATAGACGCCGACGGTTCCCTTGCGGCCGTCCAGCGCGGCCAGCGCCGTGCGCTGCACATCTGCGCTTACGGTCAACGCCATTTGACCCTCGCGCTTGCCGGTGGAATAGGTGCCGTTGATGCGGTCGAAGCCGACAAGCTCCGAGCCGTATTCCTGCAGCAGGAAAGGCGTGATATTGCCCTCCCGGTCGCCCAGCAGGTGCAGCATGCTGCGGCGCAGCGAGGCACTGTCGGCATAGGACTTGCCGTTCGTGGCATCGAGCACGACGGTGCCGCTGCGGTCGACGATCTTGCCGCTGTTCATAACGCCGTCCGTATAGACATGGGGGCTGTTCTGGAACGTGACCCAGTCCGGTGAATCGATGAAGTAACGCACCACGATCACGCCCATGCCGAGCAAAAGCACACCCGCCAGCGCAAGTGCGAACCACGCGCGTTTTGCAAGCTTATTCAAGCGGTTCCACCTCCTCTGCCTTTGCGGTGCGGACCGCGAAGCTGGCGTTCTGGCGCGTGTCCGCCGCCTTGAGGAAGGCGATCAGGCCCCACGAGGCCAGCATGCTCGAGCCGCCGTTGGAAAGGAACGGGAACGTCACGCCGGTCAGCGGGAGCAGGTCCATCGTGCCGAACACGTTCAGAATGGTCTGGATAGTCAGGATCGCCACGGCGGCGCAGGCAGCAATGGTATAGAAGCTGCTGCGGCCGACCTTGGCCGAGCGGACGGTAAACACCGCAAGAATCACGATGACCGCAACGGCGCACAGGCCGATGATCAGGCCCCATTCCTCACAGAGGAAAGCAAAAACGAGGTCCGTATCCGCCGCAAAGACATATTTGAGCCAGCCGTTGCCTGCGCCGAGGCCAAACAGGCCGCCGGAGGCGATGCACATCATCGCACGCGTCTGCTGGTAGCCGCCTGCAGAGGCATATTCCCACGCATGGCCCCATGTTGCAAAGCGGCGCAGGATATGCGGCCGGAAGCGAACGGCCAGAACGCCTGCAAAGCCCGTGGCCGCGCAGGCCAGCGTGACCGTGGCGAAGCTGCCGGAACGCAGGAAGGCGATGACGAGGAACGCGACGAAGAAGATGAGCGCCGTGCCGAAGTCGTTCATCAGGGCAAGGCAGCCGCAGATGGCGGCGGAATAGACAATGAACAGGAACAGGTTCCGCTTCGTTACGATGCGGTCCATCGTGGATGCACCGACATAGAGGAAGCAGAGCTTGACCAGCTCGGACGGCTGGAAGGAGATCCCGCCCAGCGAGATCCAGTTGCGTGCACCGTTATTTTCCTGCCCGAACACCAGATTGACGAGCAGCAGAAGCATGCCGCCGACGGCGGCCAGATAGCGAAATTTCTTCGCGCGGGACAGGTCGCGCAGCGACCAGCCGATGATCAGATAGATCACGATGCCGCCGAGCAGGCAGATGAGCTGCTTTGTGAGATTGGCGGGATTATCCGAGGCGATGACGGCAAAGCCGAGCGTACTGAGGAAAAAGGCCAGCGTTTCCACCTCGTAGCCGCTGCGGCGCATCATACGCAGCACGGCAAACAGCAGCCACCCCATGACCAGTAGGCCAAGGAAGCTCAGCACGATCGTTTGGGCCGTTTCGGCCTCCGCGCCCATCCAGAGCTGCAGCGTCGTCAGGAGCTGGAAGACCGTCAGCAGAAACAGGGTCAGCGCAGGAGAGCCCAGATGCGTCGGGCGCGTGCGGCTGGCAAGCTGCTCCTCGAGCTCGGACTGCGTGACGGGTGCAAGCACCATGTCCACGCCGCCGAGCGAGATGGTATCGCCGTAGTTTACGGCAGCCATCTGGACCGGCTCGCCGTTGAGCGTGACTGCGCCGCGTGAGCCGATGTCCGTGAGGGACCAGCTGCCATCATCATAACGCGTCAGAACAGCGTGCGTGCGCGAAACGGTCGGGAAGTCCACGACGATGTCGCAGCCCTTCGCACGGCCGAGGATATTCTCCCAATGTGTCAGGGGGAGCTGATTGCCGTCCGGCATGACGAGCCATGCCCACGTCTCCGGCTCCCGCCGGAATTTCAGCAGCGGCCGGGCACAGCGCCACAGCAGCAGCACGGCCAGCACCGGCGCAAGGTAGCGCCACACGGTGCAGAACACCGAGACAAAGCCGGAGCCGCTTCCCTGAAAGTATTCGGCGGCAGAGGCAAAAAATGCGTCCATGGATTCCTCCTTTCCGGCTCAGCCGGGGATATCGTCATAATCCGGATCGTCGATCTCCATATCGTCGTCCGGGTCGATCTGTGTTTCGTAGGCAGGCTCCTCGGCAGCGCTCGTGTAGCTCGGCTCCGTCACAGGCGGCAGGTCGTCCACGGTGCGGATCGTGTAATACAGACTCGTCTGCAGGGGATGGCGCTTACGGGCAAGGCGCTTGTTGACGCGGTCACCGATGACGGTGTAGAGCACGGCAAAGACCGGCACGCCAAGAAGCATCCCGGCAAAGCCGAAGATACCGCCGAAGACCAGAATGGCAACGAGCACCCAGAAGTCCGAAATGCCAAGCTTTTCTCCCAGAATGCGGTTTTCGATGATGTTGCCGTCGACCTGCTGCAGAATGAGAATGAAAATGCAGAAATACAGGGCGTTGACGGGCTTGTCGATCATCAGGAGCAGGGCCGAGGGCACCGCGCCGAGGAAGGGGCCAAAGAAGGGAATGATGTTCGTCACGCCGACGATCGTGCCGATGAGCGCCGCATAGGGCATGCCCATGAACAGCACGCCGAAGTAGGTGATGACGCCGACGAGCACGGCGTCGATGATCTTGCCCATAACATAGCCGCCGAAGATGCTGTTCGTCCGGCGGGCCAACTCCAGCAGGCGATCGGCATGCTGGCGGCTGAAGACCGCCACGGTGACCTTCTTGGCCTGCGCACAGAGCTCTTCCTTAAAGATCAGGATATATACGGCCGCGACGATGCCAAGCAGGATATTGAAGATGACCATCACAACGCTGTAGACCGAGCTCGTCAGGCTCGTGACGATCACGCTGTAATCGAGCTTCTTCAGCCAGCCGATGACCATTTCCAGCGGGTCGCCGACGGTCTTTTCCAGGAAGGACTGGATGTCACTGTTCGTGAAAATGCCGCGGAACCACTTGCTGATGGTCGCATAATAGCTTTCGAGCTTTTCGGGCTGCAGCAGCTCCTCGATGCTTGCGATCAGGTTCGGCACGATAAGAGCGATGAGTGCATAGACCGCAAGGCAGAACACCAGCACGGCAGCGCAGATCCCGGTGATCTTGCTGATGCGCGCGGCCATCCGATCGCTGAGGTTCCGTTTGGCAAGCAGCTTGTCCATGATCCGCTGCGTGACCTTCATAACGGGATTCATCAGATAGGCAAACAGGCAGCCGTAGAGCAGAGCGGCGATGATGTTGAGGAATTCGACGATCAGATCATAAAAGCCGCGCAGGTTGGAGAAAACGAGCCAGAACAGTCCGGCGGCGACGATCACAAGAAAGGCCGTGAGACCCCATTTGACATATTTTTCATTGCGATTCAGCTTCATAGCGTATCCTCGTGTCATGATATTCTATTCTAGGATACCACGAAGCGGCGGAATCGTCAAGCAGAGAAGTCCTGCGGGAAATTTTTTTCCATTTCCCAAAACGGGGCTTGCAATTTATGGCGCCGGTGTGGTATGTTGACAGCAGAGGTGAGAGTACCATGGCAAAATCGGAACGGCAGAAGCTGAAGCTCCTCATCCTTCGCGATTATCTGCGCAGCCACACGGACGAGCAGCACCCGGTGTCCATGCAGCAGATTCTTGCCGCGCTGGAGGGCGAGGGCATCCGTGCGGAGCGCAAAAGCGTCTATGATGATCTGGACACCCTGCGCGATTACGGCATGGAAATTCGCAAGGTCAGCGGCAAAAACGGCGGCTATTATGTGCCGGAGCGTGATTTCGCCCTTTCAGAGCTGAAGCTGCTCGTCGACGCCGTGCAGGCGGCGCGGTTCCTCTCCGAAAAGGAGTCCATGGCCCTGATCCGCAAGCTCGCCGCCCTCTCGAGCGCGCACGAAGCGGAGCTGCTGCGGCGCGAGGTCGTCGTTACCGGCCGCGCCAAAAGCGGCAGCGAGGACGTCTGCCGCAATGTCGATACGCTGCATGCGGCTATCGCCGGGAACAGCCGCATCACGTTCCGCTATTTTGACTGGGATCTGCAGGGCCGGCGCAGTTTCCGGCCAAAGACCTATGAGGCAAGCCCCATCGCGCTGTGCTGGGAGGACGAGAACTATTATCTCGTGGCCTACGGCGCGCCGCACGGCCTGACGCACTACCGCGTGGACAAGATGACGGAGATCACGGCGACGGGCGTCCCGCGCGAGAGCAACGACGAGACGCGCTCCTTTGACCCGGCCGTCTATTCCCAGCAGGTGTTCGGCATGTTCCGCGGGGAGCAGTGCCGTATGAAGCTGCGGTTTGAAAACTCGCTGGCAGGCGTTGTGCTCGACCGCTTCGGCCGTGACCGCCTGCTCGTGCCGGACGGGCCGGACCACTTTGTCTTTCAGGCGGATATCTCCGTTTCACCGACGTTCCTCGGCTGGCTCGCAGGCTTCGGCGGCCGGGCGGAGATCGTGTTCCCGGCGTCGGCGGCGGAAGCCTACCGCGATTTTCTGCGCCGTGCGCTTTCCGCAGCAGAGTAAGGCAGAACGGAAATGATTTGTTCTCAAAGTATTCATAATTTCGTGGTATACTGGCAAAAAAGAGACAGGAGGACTCTTGTATGGAAAAGCAGCCCCCCAACATCGACAGCCGCCTGCGCCACATTCTGCGTATGCCGCAGGAGATCTATCAAGCAAGCGGCATCATCGTCAACGGCCGAAGGCTGAAGAGCTTCGTATTCACGACCGATCTGGCCATCATCCGCAACTGCGACGCGGACGCCGTATTTGCCGTCTATCCATTCACACCGCAGCAGGCCATCAGCGACGCGATCATCAAATATTCCTATGTCCCCGTATTCTGCGGCGTCGGCGGCGGCACGACGCGCGGCCTGCGCACGGTGCAGCTTGCGCGCGACGTCGAATCGCAGGGCGCGATGGGCGTTGTGCTCAATGCGCCAATCAACAATCTGAATCTCCGCGCGGTCTCCGGCGTGATCGATATCCCGACCGTCATCACCGTGACGAAATTCGGCACGGACTTCGAGGCGCGCATTGAGGCCGGAGCCTCCATTCTGAACATCGCAGCCGCTGCGCAGACGCCGGAGCTGGTGCGGGAGGCCCGCAAGGCCCTGCCGGACGTGCCCATCATCGCAACGGGCGGCAAGACCGGCGAGAGTATCCTGCGCACCATCGAGGCAGGTGCAAACGCCATCACCTATACGCCGCCGTCGACGTATGAGCTGTTTCAGGAAATGATGAAGGGCTATCGCGAATAAACAAGCCAGGACCGCTGCGGCGACGCAGCGGTCCTTTGCATATTTTTGAATTTTGATATGCCTGTAGCGTTGCTCAGTGAGCGCCGCTGAGCGGGTATCAGGCGCGCTTTCTGCGCTCGAGCGCGTCGCGGATCAGCCCGTGCAGGAGCAGCAGCGCGCAGTACAGCAGCAGCGCCGCGCAGAACACAAAGACAAAATCATGCGGCAGAGAATAGGTCGTGGCAGTGAGCCCCAGAAGGATGACGTGCGCCAGCAGATAGGCGACAGGCAGCAGGATCACGCGCTCCGTCCAGACGCAGGCACGCGGCTTCTTCCGGACAAAAATACGGACGAGCACAGCGGCTGCCAGAACGATCAGGGCTACAAAGGCATAGTAATTGAGCGTCAGGGACGGCAGGGCGATCATGCCGCCGGAGGCCATCGGCTTTCCCGCGAGATAAACGGCCTCCGTGCCGTCGTTTTCGCTATAGAGAACGGTGAGCGGCTTACCGCCCTCCGCCTCGAGCCGGGCGGCCTGCGTATGCGGGCCGGAGAACCAGCGCTCCCAGAGCGTCGACCAGGCCTCCACAAGGCAGATCTCGCGCAACGGATCGTCCGGATCGACAAAGCGCTCCGTCGTGACGTTGGCGACATCAGCACGGAACGTAAGCTCCAGCGCCCCCGCATCCTCCGTCACCTGCACAAGATCGTCCGTATAGGGGAAATAGATCGGAGCATTCAAAATGCCGGCTGCGGATATCACGGCCGTCAGTACAAACAGAGCCGTCATCACGATGATTTGCAGGCGCTTGCGCGCCAGCCTTTTCTGCAAATGCTGCAGGGGCGCGGCGTCCGGAGCGGGCTGCAGGGCAGGCGGGGCCTGTGTCTCCTGCAGGGCGGCGCGGCAGTCCGCGCAGGTGCGCAGGTGCTTTTCTACAAAGGCAGCGGTCTCCGGACTCGTAAGCCGCTCGGCATACAGCGGGAGAAGGTCCCGCACAATGCTGCATTCCTGATTCATGTTGATCCCTCCATGTTTTTTCGGATGATGGTTTTGGCGCGATGATAGGTCACGCACGCCCAGTTTTCCGATTTGCCGAAAAGCTGCCCAATGGTCCTGAAGCTCAGACCGCCGAGGGCCCGCCAGAGGAAGACCTCCTTATACGGCTCCGGCGCGCTGTGGAGCGCGGCCCGGATGCGTGCGGCATCGTCCCGGTCCGTGAGCTGCTCCTCCAGACTCGGGGCGGAAGCGGGGAGTGCTTCCATTTTCCCGTCATCCAGCAGCTCGATGCGGCCCATGCGCTTCTGCTCGGTATAGAAGCAGTTCTTCGCGATCTGGCAGAGCCAGACGCGGATATCGCAGGCCCCGCGGAAGCCGGGAAGCGCGCGCATGGCGCGGCAGAATGTTTCGCTCGTCAGCTCTTCGGCAAGCTGGGCATCGTGAGAAAGGGCAAGCAGATAGCGGTAGACATCATCAAAATAAATGCGGTAGATCTCCGCAAGCTCTGACACGGCGCCACCTCCTTTCTGCCAATAAGACCGCGCCGGAGAGAAAATCTTACAGGAATGCGAAATTTTTTTCGCTGCGAATGGTGCCAGCCCCGTTCAGGCTGCAAAAAGGTCCGCTGTCAGGCATAACAGCGGACCTTTACATGCATTTGCGTTCTATCCCGTTTTCAGAAATCAGAAGCGGATGCGACCACCGATGAGGCGACCGGTAGCGGCAAGACGCTCGGCATCACGGCCACGCGGCTCCAGAACGCCATGAGCGCCCAGAACCATGAGGATAGCCAGATAGGTGTCCCAACCGAGGGGAGCAGAGCCGCGCTCCATCTCGGAGATCTTCTGACGGCTCTTGCCGACGGCATCACCGAGCTCTGCCTGAGACATCCGCATCTTCTTGCGGTAGGCGGGAAGCTCCTGGACGAGAGAACTGATCAGTTCACGCTGCTGTTCGGACTGTACAAACTGAGGCATAACTTTCCCAACTTTCTTTTTAAATTTCAGCCGCCTGCCAACGGCCGATTCCTGTAACAGGAAATTCAGCTCTGTGTGGAAGAATCCATGATTCCTGCTTACATGCTCAATATATCATACTATGTTCCGTTTGTAAACAGGATTTTGCAAAATATTTTGAAATAATTCCATGTAGCCTGCCCAAAACCGAACTGCATGAAACGTTTCAAATTTTACATACGCCGTATTGACGTCAATTGTATAAAAGCATGTCAGTTTGTTACAATTTGACTGCGCTCAAACACCGTTCTTGAAGAACGCGACCGCTACGACACCCGGCCCCGTATGTGTGCCGATCACACTGCACAGCAGCGTCTGCTCCAGACTGCCGCAGTGATCGCGCCAGAGCGCCGCGCTGTCCGCCACATATTTCTGCAGCAGGGCATCGCTCAGGCCGGTGTAACCGAGCAGGATCGGCAGGGAAAAGTCGATGCCGCCGCTCTCGCGTACCTTCTGCACAAGCAGGTTGTTGCCCTGCTTCGAGCCGCGCGCCTTGCCGATCATGGTCACGGCCCCGTTTTCCAGCGTAACGACCGGCTTGATGCCGAGCAGCCCGCCCGCGAGCGCCGCCGTGCGTGAGATGCGCCCGCCGCGGCGGAGATACTCCAGCGTATCGAGCAGGCCGAGCAGGCAGATGTCGTCCCGCTTTTTCGTCAGCAGCCCGGCAAGCTCGGCGGCGGCCATGCCGTCCGCCGCCCATTCCAGCGCCAGCTCTGCCAGAATGCCGGATCCGATGGCGGCGCTGCGGCTGTCAACAACATAGATATCCTCATAGTCTGCCGCGGCAATGCAGGCGCTCTGATAGGTCCCGGACAGCTCGGCAGAGATGGTGATGACTACGGCGCTCTCTCCGGCCTGCCGGACGGCCTCAAATTCTTTGACAAAGGCCGCCGGAGTGGCCTGACTCGTCGTGGGCAGCACGTCGGACTCGATCAGCCGCTCATAAAAGCGCCTGCGGTCGATGGTAACGCCATCAATAAGCTCTTCGTCTCCGAAATGCACCGTCAGCGGAACGGCGCGCACCTGTGCGCGGCAGCGCTCTGGCAGATCGACGGTCGAGTCGACAAGAATGCGGACGGGTTTCATAGGGTATCCTCCTGTTCTGCGGCGCACAGCCGCTCCAGATTGCCGCAGATCAATTCCAGTGCGGCATACATTTTGCTCCGCTGCTCCTCTGTCAGGCCCATGCTGGCAGCGTCCTCCATCGAGGCAATGCGTGCCTGCAGGGCGGCGAAGACCTCGCGCCCACGGTCCGTCAGATACAGGGGACTACGATAGCGGCGCGATACGGCCTCCGTGGTCACATAGCCGTTTTGCAGCAGAAATTCCAGTGTCCGCGAGACGGCGGCCTTGTCCTCATCGCAGCGCTCGGAAAGCTCCGCCGCCGTCAGGGGGCCGTCCAGCCCGAGATAGTACAGGCACGAGACATGTGGGCCCTTCAGACCGAAGCGCGCCATTTCCTCCGCCTTCAGGCGGCGGATGCAGCGGCTGATGCGCGCGATGCGCTGCGTAAAGACCCCATAGCGTTCTACCATGGTGTTCCTCCATTTCGATATGTTGATTTATCAACTTGTCTGCAGAGTATAGCACAAACTTATTGATTTGTCAACATTTGGGGCGGCACCGCACAATTCAGCAAGAGCATTCGGCGAAAAATGTCCGGCGAAGGCCGAAGGTGAATTATGCGGTGTTGCCCAAAGTGTAGGAACGTGCCGAACGAGCACGGCATACCATGGGATGAGCGCGAAATAAAGGAGGAATCATATTTGGAATTCAGAACGCAACCCATGATCGAAGCGGCGCTCCGCGAGGCGCGGCAGGAGGCCGCGCAGGAAGCGCCGCAGCCGGAGCGCACGGAACAGCAGGATGCCGCCTGCGGCATGCTCCCTGCCTGCGCGCCGCTGGCAAATCCCTTTGTCCCGTTCCAGAGGGATGATCCGCCCGTCTATGCAGCGGCGGTCGGGGCCGTGCGCGGTACCCTGTTTCCGGGACTGGACCTTCCGCTGCGCGGACAGGAGAACAGTGGCGAGCTAAGCGGTACGCTGCAGCGCGACCTGCAGGCGCTGGGCTTCGCCGTGGTGGAGCTTGGCGAATACCTCGACACGCATCCCGGCGATGCCAGAGCGGCGGAGCTGTTCCGCTCCTATTCTGGGCTTTATGCGCAGGCGGCAGCCGCCTGGGAGGCCGAGAACGGCCCCATCGTCCAGCGCAGCGCCGTGGGCGAGTCCGGTTATGACTGGCTGCGCGGCCCGTGGCCGTGGCAGTACGCTGCAAACGACGGGGAGGGCTGACGATGTTTGTCTATGAAAAGAAGCTGCAGTATCCGGTGCGGATCAAAAACACGAACCCGAAGCTCGCGAGCATCATCATCTCGCAGTACGGCGGCCCGAACGGCGAGCTCGGCGCGGCGCTTCGGTATCTGTCCCAGCGCTATTCCATGCCGTTTGACGAGCAGCGCGGCCTGCTGACGGATATCGGTAGAGAAGCCTCTGAAATGTTCCATTCAGAGGCTACGGCTTTTTTTGATGCTTTTGCAACCGTATAGCTCCACTTCATAGGAAGTAAATTCAGATATACATCTATGTTATCCTTATCTTGAACTACCATCTTGTCTAAAATGTGCTTATAGAACTCATCTTCGTACTCCACGCCGCTGACAATCTCTTTGATTGCGTCCTCAATTTCTTTTAGAAGCTGCTGTTGCTGCTCAATCATTTCACGCTGCTTATCAACGCTTTCGATGATGGATTGAAGCTCCTCAATTTCTGCATCGCAGCTTGCACGGGTGGCGGTAAATTCGTCCTTGTTAATCAGATTGGACATATACAGGTCAATCAGATTAGCTCGTTTGCCCTCAATCTTTTTTATCTGCTCTTGCAGCTTTAGAACATCCGTACCTGTCGTATCCATAGCAATGATGGATTGAATAACGGCAGTTAGGTTGTTTATGATTTTATCTCTGTTGTATTTAAGGCTCTTGGTTACGAGATACATAATATGGGTCGCATCCTCATTACGGATAGACAAGCCCGTACAGCCGACTTGGTTTCCTGCCTTGTCGATATGGGGGCTTCCGTGCTTTGCGGCTTCATTACAGCGCCACGCCTTATATCGGCTGCCGTCTTTTCTGGTTTTATACCTTGCCACATAGCTTGAGCCGCAGCAGCCGCATTTGATTTTGCCAGAGAACGGATAGCGGTTAGAGTGCTTTGCCTTGCCCTCCTGCGAAAGTGACTTTGCATCTAAAATGCGGTTTGCTTCATCGAATAACTCACGGGAGATAATCGGCTCGTGATGGTCTTTAATGATAACAAATTCCTCTTGCCCACGGTTGTACTTCTTTTCGTGAGATAGGAAGTCGGGCGTATAGGTCTTTTTCTGCACCAAATCTCCGCAGTATTTCTCATTGCGTATCACTCGCAGAATGACCGTGTTGCTCCATTCCTTGACCCGCATAGGGCTGATACCTTCCTCACGAAGCTCACGGGCGATGACGTGCGTTCCTTTGCCCTCATTGACAAACTTATGGAAGATAAGGCGTACAACCTTTGCGCCTTCCTCGTTGATAGTCATTTTGCCGCCATCGACATCGTAGCCCAACATACTTCTGCCGAACACAACGCCTTGTTCCATCTGGCGTTTTTGTCCCCACTTCACACGCTCGGAAGTCTTGCGGCTTTCTTCCTGTGCAATAGAGGACATAATCGCCAGACGAAGCTCTGCATCGCCGTCTAAGGTGTTGATATTGTCATTCATAAATATAACACCGACGCCGTGCTTTTTCAATTCACGGGTGTAATATATACTATCAAGGGTGTTTCTCGCAAAACGGGAAATCTCCTTGGTGATAATCAAATCAAAGTCGCCGTTCTTTGCGCACGCTATCATACGGTTAAACTCTTTACGCTTCTTTGTATTCGTGCCAGAAATGCCCTCATCTAAGTAGTATCCCAAAGCGATACAATTACATTTTGCACTTATACTTTTTGATTTTGCCTTGAACCTTTTAACTTTGCCTTATACCTTTTGATTTTGCCTCGCTTGGGTGTTGCCGTACATTTTGATTTTGCATAGAGAAAGCCGGACATCCCGCAATCCGCAAGGTGTCCGGCCGTTTCCTGTTTTCCTTATTTTACACTGACTTCCGTCCCGTTCTTGAATGTAAAACGCACATCCTTCTTAGAGAAAACCGTCACATGGTCGAGCAGGTTGAACCAAAGGTCATCCGTAAACTCCTGCACATCCGCATCCATTTCAGCCAGGTCACGAAGGAATGACTCAATCATCTCACGCTTTGCCTGCCGCTCTATGATTCTTCCGCTGACCTTATCCAGCCGTTCCTTTGTCCTGTCGTAACGGTCGGAAAGAGCATCATACTTCTTTTGGTAGTCCTTCTGATTCTGTGCGACATGGGCGTTCTCGCTGATGCACTGCTCGACCAGTTCCGTCACCACCATGACCTCCTGCTGCAATGCCACCTGTTCCACTTCCAGCTCCGTGGTATCGTACATCTCGTCCTTAATGGCATCGAAGGTTGCTATGATCTCGTCCCGCTCCTCTCCGAGAATCCGCAAGGCTTTGAGGTATAGTGCTTTGATGGTTTCCTCGTCCAAATGCGGCGTGGAGCATTGCTTGCCGTCATCGTACTTGTGATTGCAGCGCCATATAACTCTTCGGTACTTATCATTGGAATGCCACACCTTGGAGCCGTAAAAGCTGCCGCAGTCACCGCACCGTATCTTGCTGGAGAAAATGCTCACGCAGCCGTGGCGGTCGGTGTCTCCAAAACGGCGCTGCATTTCTTTCTGTACCCTGTCGAACTGTGTGGGCGGGATGATGGCCTCATGGTTTCCCTCGACATAATACTGCGGGACCTCGCCCTCGTTTTTCTTCTTTTTCTTTGTCAGGAAGTCCGTAGTGTAGACTTTCTGAAGCAGGGCATCACCTTTGTACTTTTCGTTGGTAAGGATGCTTTCGACCGTTTTCTTGCCCCAGTTCTTTTTGCCACCCGGTGTCGGAATGCCCTCATCGGTGAGCTGCCTTGCAATCGCATACGGCGTTTTCCCCTGAAGGAAAAGCCCGTAGATTCGGCGGACGATCACAGCCTGTTCCTCGTTCACCACAAGGTTTCCGTCCTCGCCACGGTCGTATCCGAGAAACCTCTTGAACGGCACCGTGACCTTGCCGTCCTGGAACCTCTTTCTCTGTCCCCATGTGCAGTTCTCCGAAATGGAGCGACTCTCTTCCTGTGCAAGGCTCGACATGATGGTCAGGAGCAGTTCGCCCTTACCATCGAAAGTCCAGATGTTTTCCTTCTCGAAATAGCACTCCGTCCCGCTTTTCTTCAGCTTTCGGATGGTCGTGAGGCTATCCACTGTGTTTCTCGCAAATCGGCTCACGCTCTTCGTTATGATCAGATCGATTCTTCCCGCCAGGGCATCCTCGACCATAGAATTAAAGCCATCTCTGTGCGTCGTATTACAGCCAGTTATGCCTTCGTCTGCGTACACGGCGACAAACTCCCAATCGTCTCGCCCTTTGATGTAATTCGTGTAGTAATCCACCTGTGCCTCATAACTCGTCAGCTGTTCGTCCCTGTCCGTTGAAACGCGGGCGTAGGCGGCCACCTTCCGCTTTTTCCTGCTGCCAAGGGGAGAGGCGGTGAACTTGCTTATGGTGGCGGGTATTGTGATTACGTTTTTTGCCACTTTTTCGTCCTCCCGTCTTTAAAAATATATTCCAGACTTCCGTCTTCCAATGCCTTGATACGGTCGATCTGCTCCGTGAATGACGTGCCGTCAAAATCGTCCATGCCGAGGATGTATGCTGTCACTTTCCTGATGTTGAAGTCCGCCATGTCCTGACCGCTGCACTCCGTCCTGACTTTGTGTTTGCCGGAGCATCGCCAGTAAACATACTTTCCGCTTCCGCAGTATCTGAGGTAAGTGTTGCCACAGGATGCGCAGACGATTTTCCCCGTAAACTCATCTGTAGATGTGGTTTCGTGTTTGTTGCTCCGCAGTTTGAGCGTTTCGTATGTCCTGATCGAACCGTCCTTCAGATGAAAATCAATACTGCCAGAGGCTTGAACCACCATGCGGTCAATCACCTTTGTGAAGTAATCCTCATCAAAGGATTTCTTTCCCATGACCTTACAGAATATGTCCCTAATCTCCGTATCGGGATAATTGACGCTGTCGCAGGTGATCCCATGTGTGCTTTTTGCTCGGCAGTACCAATAAAGGTGACCGCCGTCTTTTGTATCGCTCATGGCTCGTCCAAAACGCCTGCCGCACTGCCCACAGAAGATTTTCCCGTCAAATAGGTGCTTTGGCCGTTTGCTTTCCGGCTTTGTTTTCTTCGGTTTGACGGGCTTGGGCGGCATCTGCCACCGCCTGACCTCGCCGCCATAAAGCTGCATCTCAATACTGCCATCTACAAGCGAGATGAGACTCTTTACCGATTCTGTGAAAAACTCCTCGTCAAAACCGTCTGTTCCAAGCAGCTCCGCACATATTTCCTTCAGCTTGTGTTCAGGATAATTGTGGCTCTTACAGGTAACCCTAGGCTCTTTCTTGCTCCGGCAGATCCAATCCACATAGTCCTTGCCCCTGACCCTGCCTTTTTTTCTCGTGAAGTTCGCCCCGCATACAGCACATTTAAACTTTCCCGTAAAGCAGTATGTCGGATTTACCAGCGATGCCCGTCGCTCCATTTCTGCCTTGACCTTTGCGTAAACGCTGCGGTCAATGATTGCCTCGTGGCTGTCGGCCATGTAATACTGCGGAAGCTCACCGCGATTTGGCACCTTCTTCTTGGTGATGGGATCTTCGATGTAGCACTTCTGTCTGCGAATGTCCCCGGCATAGACCTCGTTGAAAATCAGCTGGCGCACTGAGGCTTCCTGAAAATCATTGCCGAGCGTAGTGCGGATACCCGCCTTGTTCATTCTGTCAGCGATTTCCCGCAGGGTTACTCCGTCAATGTACATCTGAAACATCCATCTGACTGACTCGGCCTCATCGGGAATGATGACATACTTTTTCTGTTCCTCATCGTATTGGTAGCCGAGGATGTGCTTGTTTGCCGCACCGATCTCGCCATTTTTGAACCGCTTATGGATACCCCACTTCACATTTTCTGAAATGCTGCGGCTCTCCTCCTGTGCAAAAGAAGCGAGGATGGAAAGCATCAGTTCTCCATCCCCGCTCATTGAATTGATCTGTTCTTTCTCGAACCGCACCTCAATGCCGATTTCTTTCAGATGCCTTACTGTGTTCAGCAGGTCGACCGTGTTCCTTGCAAATCTGGAAATGGACTTGCAAAGGATGATGTCGATTTTGCCAGTCTCACAGTCTTCCAGCAGACGAGCGAATTCACTGCGTCCCGTGACAAGGGTTCCGGTTATGCCGAAATCAGCGTACACTCCCGCGTATTCCCAATCGGGATTCTTTTGGATGAGATCACTGTAATAGCTTACCTGTGCGGAAACGGAGTGCATCAGCCGCTCGGTGTCCTTTGATACCCTTGCGTATGCCGCGACTTTTTTCTTTGCCGGGAGCGTCTTGATAATCGGCTCGATTCTTGTGATTTTCGGCATAAAATCAACTCCTTTCCGACACTATATATCACTCTAAAAGCCAGTTATATCAAGGGTTTTCCCGATAATAATGTAGACAAAGTAGGCTTGTATTTTCGGCGCAGCATTGTATCAATTTTTGAGTATTCTTCCTCGGATATGATGCCGCGTTTCAGCATCTCTTTTGCTGTACCCAGGCAAAGCAAATACATTTTCTCCGCATGGAATTCCGCTTCACTCATCCGCATCACCTCCAAATCGATCAGAGATATAGCAGACGTGGGAGCAGTATTTCCTTTTGGAATTGCCATAGGCAGAGAATGGTTTCCCGCAGTGCGGACAGGTAAACTGATACACCGCTTTTCGATTCAATCTGTCGGGATGCTCCTTCCACCATTTGGTACGGCACTCTTTTGAACAGAACACGCGCCGTTTCATCCCGTCCACCTGAACCAGAGGTTTTCTACACTCGCGGCAGACATCTGCTGTATCGTTTTCCACGACTGATATTGGTTTCTTTATTTCCTGCAGACCATTCCTGCGGCAAAATGATATGACCGCATCTCTGGAAACATTGACCTGCCTTGCAATTTCCGCATAACTCAGACCTTCTCCCCGAAGGTTCTTAATCTGTTCTTTCTGAAATCCATCCATGACTGAGACCTCCTAAGTCACAGTCAAAAGATATGCGGCGGATTTTAACCTCATAACAAAAAAGCCTGTGAGCATTCCGAAGAACACCCACAGGCGATTGTATAAAACGATATGAATTTTTAGATGCGGGTACAGAAATCGAGCGAAATCCATCCCACGCCGCTTTTCAGCCGTCCCCAGCCTGCGGTCGAGCCTTTGCCGGACTTCACCTCCACGATGGTATATACACCCACGGGAATAAACTGCGTCCTGTCGTAATCCGTCCCAGGCCCCTTGCGGACATTAAGGTCGGAGATGCTGACTTTCACGAGAAACGGGACTGCCGCTGTGGTATCGGATATTGTGTTCGTTGTGTAGATGTTTACACCGTCTACATCAAACACACTGTATCCAGGATTGGCGTCTGCGCACTTCTTGGCGTTCTCCAGAATCTTGAACGCGCCTTTCTGCGACTTGGAATCCGCCCACGTCTTACGGACTCGGTATAGCACGGAAGTCTGCGTTGTCGGCGTGGTCGTGGCGCTGTCAGCGTTTCCGCCGAGAGCTGCCGTGACCTTGGATGCCAGATCTCCCATACGGGCATACATCCAGTTGCCGGGG
>ERZ791865.216-NODE-216-length-90061-cov-26.113959_pt1 | contig 90061 bp, 77 predicted proteins | sample MGYA00509942_ERZ791865 | MGnify/ENA primary metagenome ERZ791865 (study PRJEB30046, sample SAMN00792098) | human gut metagenome | study: EMG produced TPA metagenomics assembly of the A metagenome-wide association study of gut microbiota in type 2...
CCTCGAAGACGGCGCGGACGGCGGAAACATTTCCCCGATCCTGGACCTGCTGTTCACCCAACAGAAATAAACCGTCCCCCCACACCGGACAGGCACATGATAAAAACGACCCCCGTGAGCGATCAAATGAACCGCTCACGGGGGATTTTTTGCTCGGATGCGGGGAAGATGGCCGCACGGAACGCTTAGCCCTCCTCTGTGTAGCCGTTTGGATTTTGCACCTGCCAGTTCCAGGAGTCTCTGGCGCAATCCTTATAGTCATATTCCGCCGTCCAGCCAAGGATGTTCTTTGCCTTTTCGACGGCGGCAAAGCTCAGGGGCACGTCGCCCGCGCGCGGGCCGACGATGCGGTAAGGCACCTTCCTGCCCGATGCCTCTTCAAACGCGGACACCAGCTGCAGCACGGTCGTTCCCTTGCCCGTCCCCAGATTGAAAACGTCATACTTGCGGTCCGTTTTTTCAAGATAGTTCAGCGCGGCGAGGTGTCCCTTCGCCAGATCGACCACATGGATGTAATCACGAACGCCCGTGCCGTCCACGGTATCGTACTGATCGCCGTAAACGCTCAGATACGGGAACTGCCCGAGCAGGGTGCGGGTGATGTAGGGGGCAAGGTTGTTGGGGGCCTTCTGACCGCAGTCCTCGCCGATGAGCCCGGAGGGATGCGCGCCGACGGGGTTGAAGTAGCGCAGAGAGGCAAAGCGGAAGTTGTCGCGCTGCCGCGCGAAATCATGCAGGAGCAGCTCGTTGAGATACTTGCTGAACCCATACGGGCAGCAGACCTTGCCGACAACATCGCTCTCGCGGTTCGGCATGGTCTCGGGCGTGCCGTACACCGTTGCCGAGGAGGAGAACACCAGCTTGTACACCTGATGCTTTTCCATTGCGTTGAGCAGGTGGAAGGTGGACGTCAGGTTGGTGTCGAGATATCTTCCGGGGTCTTCAACGGACTCCGCGACGGATTTTAAGCCCGCAAAGTGGATCACGGCGTCCAGACGATTCTCTGCAAAGACCTTTTCAAGTGCAGCGCTGTCCAGCAGGTCTAACTTGTAGAAGGCGGGGCGCTTGTTCGTGATCTTCTGAATACGGTCGATCACCTCGACCTTGGAGTTGCACAGATTGTCTGCAATGACAACGTCATAGCCGGCGTTCAGAAGCTCTACCACCGTGTGGCTTCCGATAAAGCCCGTGCCGCCCGTCACCAATATCGTCATGGCTCATGTTCCTCTCTTTTCCGTTTGTTTCTTGCCGATTTCGCGTTTTTTGCTCAAAGCAATCCCTTCTGCTCTAACTTTGACATATACCAGGACTTTTTCAGACTCTTTTCGTTGGCATAGGTATAGACAACGGTGTCTACAAGCCCAAGATCACCGTCGTTTTCCCTGAGCAATTTCTCCATGGCGCGGACGATCTCATCCATCTTCCCGTCGCACTCTTTTTCGAGAGCGGATGCTCTGGAAAGATAGCCCCTCGCCATTTTCAGGAGTTGTGTCTTTGTCCGTTTTTCCGTCGGCAGAGCCAGATACTCCGCCTTTGCGTCGGCATACATCGTGTCCAGCGCCAGCGTGTACTCCTCACGCAGGACATAGACCTTGGCGATGAGCGCCGACAGCTCTTTTTGATAGGCGCTTTCCGCGCTTTGTTCGCTCTTCTCGCTCACAGCCGGCGTGTCAGTCTTCGCGACCGGCGCGTCCGTCTTGCCGTCACTTTCCGGACGGCTCGTGCTGGCGGGTTCCTCGCGCGGCTCCCCTTCCCCGCCATTCGTCAGGCGCTCCACAAGCTCCTCCTGGGTCATGGAGCCGTCCCGGAAAGCCTGACGATCTTCTTCCGAGATCTCCCCTACCGTGACCTCGCCTGCCGCTTTCACTGCCTCTTGGATCATCTGCTGGTTCTCATCCAGCTTTTCCTCCAGCTCGGCCGATGTATGCTGCGTCGCGGCATGGATCGCTTTTAAGTTATCGCGCTGCCACCAGAAAAGCCCCGCCAGCGATACCGCCAGCAGTACAAGAATGGTGCAGAGAATGGTTTTACGCCGTTTCAAGCCGTTTCCTCCACTTTTTTGAGGTCCATTTTCCTCATCCACCAGTTCCAACGCCTGTTATGAGACTTCTGCCGTTGCTCGACCGTTAATCTCCTCCGGGGAAGTATATGTCGGGACCATCTCCCGTAGCATGGTGATCAGATCCTGAGGCGGTATGTCGCGGGTGACGGCTTCATCCAGCCGCAGCAGGTCATCCATGATGACGTCCTTTGAAATGTCCTGCTGCTGTTCGATGAAGATCTTCTCATTGCTTGTTTTGGAGAGCGTTTCACTGCGCATCAGCAGCTCCTCATAGAGCTTTTCGCCGGGGCGCAGGCCGATCTCCTGAATGGTGATATCCTTATCCAGCTCCAGTCCGGACAGGCGGATGAGGTTTTCCGCCAGTTCCAGGATCTTCACCGGCTCGCCCATGTCCAGAACGAAGATCTCGCTCCGCTTTGCCATGGCGCCCGCCTCGAGCACCAGCTGGGCAGCCTCAGGAATGGTCATAAAATAGCGGATGATGCGCCTATCCGTGATGGTGACGGGGCCGCCCTCCTGGATCTGCTTTTTGAAAAGGGGCACGACAGAGCCATTGGAGCCGAGCACATTGCCAAACCGCACCGCGCAGAATTCTGTGGGGCTGTCCGTCCTGCTTTGCAGGATCATCTCGCAGAATCGCTTGGTCGCGCCCATGAAGTTGGTGGGATTCACCGCCTTATCCGTGGAGATCATGACAAACTTTTTGACGCCGAACTTCTCCGCCGCCCGCACCACATGATAGGTGCCGAAAATGTTATTCTTGATGGCCTCCTCTGGGCATTCCTCCATCAGCGGGACATGCTTGTGGGCCGCCGCATGGAGCACGATGTCGGGGCGATACATCTGAAACAGGCTGTAAACTTTTTCCTTATCTCGCACGGAGGCGATCTCCACCCGCAGGTTCAGCCGATCGCCCCATACACGCCGCAGCTCCTGCTGGATATCATAAGCATTGTTCTCGTAAATATCCAGAATGATGAGCTGCTTGGGCTGATATTTGGCGATCTGACGGCAAAGCTCGCTGCCGATGGAGCCGCCGCCTCCGGTCACAAGAACGGTCTGACCCTGCAAGAAATCCGTCAGGATCGCCGTGTCCAGCTTGATCGGCTCTCTGCCGAGCAGATCTTCCACCTGCACATCCTTGACCGCCGCCATGCTCACCTCGCCGTTTACCAGCTGGTAAATTCCCGGCAGGCTCCGCACGCGGCAGCCCGTTTTCTGGCAGATGTTCAGGATGTCCTTCTTTTCTTTGGCAGGGGCTGTGGGGATGGCAAGGATGATCTGCGTGATTCGCTCCTTTTCGACCATCTCGGGGATCGTCTCCCGCCCGCCGACAATGGGCACGTTCCCGATGTACTTGCCCTGCTTGCTCTTGTCGTCGTCGATGATGCAGCACACGCGGCTTTGTAGCTGCGGCGTGACGGAGATCTCCCGCAGGAGCATCCGCCCCGCCTCGCCCGCGCCGATGAGCATGACGCGCTCGCCCTCCTCCTGCCTTGCCTGACGGGCGGAGCTTGCGAACATCCGCAGAAAGCGGAAGGTGCAGCGCCCGCCCACCAGCAGGAACAGCTGGAACAAAAGCTCCATGAAGAGCACGCTCCTCGGCTGGTGATAGCCGAAAAGCGCCGCCGGCACATGGAACGCGCAATAGGCGAGGACGACGGATATCACCATCTCGGCGACATCATGGGCGCTGACGTAGCGCCAGAGATAGCGGTACATCCGGCGCGGCCAGAAGACCGCCGCCGTGACCAGGAACTGAACGGGCAGAGCACGAAACCACGGCTCAAGATATCCGGAAGGCACCTGCTCAAAGTCGAAGTCGAAGCGCACCAGCAGCGCGAGACCGCCCGCCACAATGATGAAAATGGCGTCCATCAGGAGGAAGAGCACCGTCTGGACGGGGACGCTTTTTTGAATCGTTTTCATACTATGCCCCCATGGATCTGCGGTAAAAGGCAGTCCCTCCACTGCCTTTTACCGTACTCTTTTGAATTCTCCGCTCAGCGGAGGGCGACGCCGTCAGACGCCTCGCAGATGTTCTTCCACGCCCAATGGGTCTGGGGGACATCCGGGTACTGGCGGGCATTCTCGTAAGACTGACCTGCCATGCAGCGGCCCAGCAGACGGTTCAGCAGAACGGCTGCCTGCGCGCGGGTGATGTGCTGATTGGGGGCAAACTGCCCGTTGCCGATGCCGTTGACCCAGCCGAAGGACGCCGCCGTGGAAATGGCGTCAAACGCCCAGTGGCTGGCGGGCACGTCGGTAAAGGTCTCTCCGCTCGCGGAGACCTGGGTAAAGCGGGCGCAGATGGTGACAAACTCGGCGCGGGTGATGGACTGATTCGGGGCAAACTTGCCGTTGCCGACGCCCTCCACGATGCCAAGAGAGGCAAGGGCATTCACCGCCTCGGCGCACCAGAGCGTGTCGGGGACGTCCGTAAAGGTGGATTTGGAGGAAACCTTCTGCTCCTTCAGCAGGCGGTAGAAGATCTGCGCCACCTGTCCGCGGGTAACGGAGCTTGCGGGATAGAACCTGCCGTCCGCCATGCCCTGCATATAGGCAATGTCCTGATCGGTGTTCAGCTGCTTGGCGATGCCGGTCACATCGGGGTCGGCGACCATCACGGCGCGAACGGACACGCTGCTTTCGGGCATGGTGAAGGTGTAGACGCCGTCAGACTGCTTGCTCACGGGAATGTCGTTGCCGCTCACATCCTTGACCGCCAGATCGGAGAGGACATAGCCGTTCGGCGCGGCGCTGTCCCGGATGACGGCGGTCCCACCCTTGGGCAGGGTATTCTTGTCCGCGCGCAGCGTGTTGTTCGGCACAGGCTCCACAACGACCTTGTGACCGTCGGGCGTGGGCACGACGGGCGGATTCACGCCGCTGTCCGAGCCGGTGGTGTAGGCCTTGAGCGTCACGGTCACGGTGTAGAGACGGCCGTTGTCCCGGTAGGTCACGCGGTTGACGCGGTCGACCGTGAGGTTTGCGAAGGTGGAGGAAAGGCTCTTGAGCGTATCCTTGAAGGAGCTGTCCACGCTGTCATAATACTTCTCCACGTACGCATTCCACGCGCTCTCGCCCTGCCGGAACGCCTCGGCGCCCGTGTCCACGATGGTTCTGAGGCCGGTTCCGGCGAAAATGCTCTCCAATTCGCCGTATTTGCTGTCGACGACGGAGGCAAGCTCCGATGCAAGGGGCGTGCTCATCGTGCCGTAGCGGCTGGAGGAGGCGCTGAGCGTCCGCTCCACGCCGTCGGCATCGGGACCGGAGATGGTCACGTCGACATAATAGGTCGTGGCTGCCAGCGCGGTCTGCGACAGCAGCGTGCACAGCACCAGCATCAGTGCCAGCGTTCTCGCAATGTTCCGTTTCATGTTCATCTTCATCCTCCATTGTATAATAAGTTGTAAGAATCACGTTTCTACTTTTTCAGACAATGCCCTCAAGATGCAGCGTCTCGCTGTGCAGCCTGCCCGGCAGGGCGCTGTGATGGGTGGCGAATACCGCCGCCGGATACGCGCCCGTCAGCTCTGTCAGCAGCTGCGCCTCCGTATCCTCGTCCAGCGCCGAGGTGATCTCGTCAAGCAGCAAAAAGCGCGGGGCGGAAAGCATCGCGCGGGCGATGGCAAGGCGCTGGCGCTGTCCCGCGGAAAGACCGCCCCCCTCTTCGCTCAGGACGGTTTCAAGGCGGTCGGGCAGGTCGCGGACAAAGCCGCATTGCGCCCGATCCAACACCTCCCAAAGGGCGGCGTCATCCGCCTCGGGCTTTGCCAGCAGCAGATTTTCGCGAATACTGCCGGAAAAGAGCCAGGGCGTCTGTGGGACATAGCCGAACAGCCCCCGCACGGCAGCGGAGCAAGGGAGCTCCCCCCGCTCGGTTTCAAGGTATACCCGGCCCTGCTGCGGGTGGTACAGCCCCAGAATAAGGCGGAAAAGCGTGCTTTTTCCGCTCCCGGATATTCCCGTGAGGCAGGTCCAGCGATCGAGCGGCAGCCGCGCGGAAAAATTCCGCAGAACAGGCTGTTCCTCGCCCTCATAGGAAAAGGTGACATTTTCAAATATGATGGCGCGAAGGACGTCGTCCTCCTCCGCCGCTTGTCCCGGCGCCTCCCCAGGCAGGGAATACAGCTCATCCAGCCGCGCCTCCGCCGCGCGGACGGCTGCCAGCCGGGACTGAACGCCCGACAAGCCCGTGAGCGGGCTTTGGAACATCGCGAGGAGCTGTAAGAGCGCCGCAAGGTCGCCGAAGGAGAGCCTTCCTTCCCGAATGGCGATGCCGCCCCAGACAAGAAGAACGGCGTATCCAAGCTGCAATACGGCGGAAAACCCGGTTCCGACCCCCGTTGAGAAGACGCGCAGGCGCTTGCGCTCGCGCAGCCACTCCTTCTGCCGTCCTTCAAAGCGGCGGACAGCCTCCTCCCCCGCCGTCATGCTGCGCAGAAGCTCCGTATGCTCCAGGATCTCCTGCGTGCAGCCAGTCAGACCTTCCTCCGCCTGACGCACGCGCAGATGCCGCCGCGTCAGATACTTTCGCAGCAGCCGCCCGCCGGCGATCGCCAGCGCGCCCGCGCCTACGACCGCAAGGGCAAGGGGGATATTGACGAAAAACAGCGCGGATGCGGCGCAAAGCAGTCGGATGAGCTGCCCCGCCACCTGGGGGCGGCCGACGATCCGCCATTCGCAGACGGTGTAAGCGTCCTGCGTCAGGCGGCTGAAGACCTGCCCGCTGTGGTAGCGGCTGTATGCCTCCGCATCCTTGCTCAAAAGCGTATCAAGCGTGTCGCGCCGCAGCGATACCGCCGCGCGGTCGACCGTCCTGCCGGAAAGCAGGTCAAGCCCGCCGTCGAGCAGCGGGAGAGCCAGCGCCAGAAACAACAGCACCCAGCCCCACGGACTGCCGCCCTCATCCAGCACCCGGCGGCTCACCAGGGCAAGCGCCGCGATGCCGAACGCCTGCGCGGCGATGCCTGCATACAGCAGCGTGAGCGGCGCTTTGTACGCGCCCGCCGCCTTTTTCTTCGACTGACTCATCTCATCTTCTCCCGCGTATCAGTCCCCTCCGTGCCCGCTGAAGGAATCGCAGCAGCCTCAGCAAGGGGCGACGGGCGGGAAAGGTATGGACCCAGAAGCGTTCATAAAGCCGATAGGGTCGGGACAGGGCGGTTTCCCGCCAGTGCCCCTTGCGGCGAAAGGCGGTGACGTACGCAATGATCTGCGCCTCATCGACCTGCTCCCCTTCCCACTGAGCGTCGCCGCAGCAAATGCAGGTCTCTGGCGCACACAGGCGGATGACCCGGTGCAGGATATAGCTGCCGTCCGCCTTCTGATAGAGGGCGATATCGCCTGGTTGCACGCGGCGATCGAGCCGCGTGAGACGTACCATGTCCCGCCCGCCGGCAAGAAGCGGCCACATACTGTTTCCCGTCACCGGGAGGAGCGCCTCTCCGTGCGCAAGCTGCTCATCGATCAGCTCGCGCAGCTGCGCCATGGGGATCTGCCGGACCTCCATCCTACAGACCGTCCACCGCGCCGACGGGTCTCAGCTTGTCAAGAAAGGCGGCTGCGTCTGCCTCCGCCTGCTCCCGTTCGACCGAATACACGGCGCATAAGGCGTCTCCAAGGTTTTGAAGCGTCTGTTCCTGTTCCAAAAGGTCCCATAAAAATGCGCCGGTCTCGTTTACGGAGATCATTCCCGGAAACGCTTCGGCAGCCGCCCCCAAAGGGACGATGACCGACATATCTGCGACCCGGCGCAGGATGAAATTCTCATTTCTTCGCATATTCCCTCTCCTGTTCTGCGCGCGCTGCGGTGAAGATCGCGTCGCTGCGGCAAAGGAGCGCTTTGAGCGCATCCCCTGCCATCCGCTTTCTTGCGGCATCTGTGGCAGGGCCCAGATCGGGTGTGCGCCGCTGTGTGCCGTGACAGTCGGATGCAAGGAAAAAGGATTGCCCTTCCCTCAGCAGCCGAAGGAGTTTCCACCGCTCCATGGGATGCAGCAGGCACCCGGCACTGAGCTGGATGGGGACGTTCAGGCGATACAATTCCTGTACGTGCTCTTTCTTCTGCCGCCCCAGATACCGCTCCAGATGCGCCAGCACCGGCGTAACGCCGCTCTGTGCCGCCAGAGAGTAAAGCTGGTCGATCATACTATTGTTCCAGAGGGTGAAGGGCAGTTCCAGCAGCAAATAACGGCTCGAACCGAGACACAGCGCCTCAAGCTCGTCCCAATGGTTCATATTTGGCATCCATGCCACCTCTGCACCCAACACAAGGTCAGGAAAAGGTTCGGCGGTTTTCTCCATCGCTGCGGAAAGATGCTCCCAAGCGGCTTGCCGACGCGCGAGAAACTGCTCTATGCTCTCCCTGTCCCGATGAAAATGGGGGGTGAGCGCTACACCCGTAACGCCCTGCGCTGCCTCCATGCGGAGCATTGCAAGACTAGCTGCCGTGTCCGGCGCGCCGTCGTCCATGCGGGGCAGAATATGGGTGTGAAGATCGGTCATGGGATGCTCCGTTCCCCGCTGTCCGGCTTCTCCTGTCCGTATCCGTAACCGTAGCCGTGCCCATAGCCGTAGCCGTAACCGCGTCCGTAGCCGTAGCGGTGGCGCTGATAGCCGTATTTCCGATATCCGTAGTATCCGCTCTCCCTCGTCACCTCGTTGAGAACAAAGCCGAGGATCTTGGCATGGGAGCGCTCTAACTGCTCCACCGCGCGCAGGACGCTCCCGCGCTCGGAAAGACCTGCACGTACCACGAACAGCACGCCGCTGCTCTCCGGCACCAGAACGCAGGCGTCCGTCACCAGATTGACGGGAGACGTATCGAGAATGATGTAATCGTAGTTTTTCTGCAGGCTCTCAAGCAGCGTTTTCATGCGGGAGGAACCGAGCAGTTCCGACGGGTTGGGCGGCACGTCGCCGGCAAAGATGACGTCAAGATCCTCAATGCCGGAATCATGGATGGCCTTTCCAAGCAACTCCGGCTGGATAAGCAGGTTGCTCAGTCCTACCTTTTCCTTCGCGGACAGAAGACGCGCCAGCTTGGGACGGCGCAGGTCACAGTCGATCAGAAGGACGCGCTGCTTCATCTCCGCATAGGAGATGGCAAGGTTGAGTGCGGTGATGCTCTTTCCTTCGGATTGCATGGCGGAGGTCACGATCAGGACCTTGCACGCCGTCTCGTCCGCCAGGGAAAAAGTCACGTTGGTCCGCAGGGTCTTATAGGACTCGCGGATGAAAAAATCGCTCTTTTCCGAGAGGATGTTTTTCCGCTCCACTTCCATGATCGCGGCAGTATCCGGCGCGTCGTGCCGCCGAGATCTCCGCAGAAGAGAAAAATGCTTTTTTTTCATGTCGCCTTACCTCTCTCCGCCGTGCTCATCGGCTTTTTGTGCGCTGAGCCCCGCCTTTTTCCGCTCATTCTCCGCAAAGGAGGGGATCTGCCCCAGCATGGGCAGATCGAAAAGCTGCGTCAGGTCTTCCTCGTTCTTGATGCGAACGTCCATCAGATACAGCAGCGTGACATAGACGACCGCGAGAAGCAGACCCACCGCGCAGCCCAAAAGGGTATTTTTTCGATAGCTTGGGGTGTAGCGGCTCGTGGGCACCTTGGCATGGTCGATGATCTTGGTGGAGCTGCCCTCGACAAATTCCTCGATCTCGCCGGGGGCGACGGTCGCCACCGCGTTGGCGATCTTCGCCGCCATTTCCGGATCCGGATGGGAGATGTATACTGAGAACAGCTCGGTCTCATCCACCTGCGCCGTCGTCATCATGCCGCGGATCTCCTCCGCCGAGCAATCGAGCCTCGCGTTCTTTACCACCTTTTCCAGCACGGTATCGCTGCGGATGATGTTGACATAGGTGTTGACGAGCTGCTGAGAGGTCGCGAGGTTGGCCGCGCTGATATAATCCACCTGCTGATTCGCCTTCACGTTGTTGACGTAAATGGTGACGTTGGCACGATACAGCGGCGTAATGAAATTGGCGGTGTAGATCAGGGAGATCACCGCGGCGGCAAGCGCGCACAGCAGGATCAGCCGCCACCGCCTGAGGTAAAGCAGCAGCAGCTTCCAAAGGTCGATCTCCAGAATGTCGCTGGATCGGTTGATGTTGGATTCGTTCATGGTTGTATTTCCCTTTCTGTCTGCGTTTGGACAGATCTTGAGCGGGGCTTTCCGCCCCTTTTGGCGAGAGACCGCCTGAATAGTCTAAAGGCGGCACAAAAAGCCGCAGATCAGTCGGTACTCTTTGTGCCGCTTCCGTCCACTGGCAGCGGGCAGCACGGCGTTTGCGTACTGCCTCCTGTCAATCGATGGGTTTGGCTTGATCCGGAAACAGTTTCTCCCGGACAAAATAGGCGGCGCTGTCGTCATTCCGGCAGATCAGCCGGAACACGTTCGTCTCCCGCAGGAGACGGTCTGCCGCGGCAAGCAGCCGATCCATGTCCTCCCGATGCAGACGGAAGGGGGTCTGACTCAGCAGCAGAGGTAAAGCCTCCGCCGGAGTGAGCGGCTGTAAAGCGTTTTCCTCCCCCTGAAAGAGGAAGCAGATCGCGCGCAGGGGCGCATTTCGATTCTGATTCAGCGCTTCCTTGCCGGACCATGGCGTGCCGTAGACCTGCCACACACCGCTTTTGCGGCGCAGGGCGGGCTTGTCATCATTCAGAATGGACGCGCCGAACAGGCGCACCCATTTTTCCGTGTGGGTGGATTTCCCCGTGCCCGGCGGCGCGGAAAAGCACACGGCCTGTCCGCCGTATTCCACCGCCGAGGCGTGGAGCATCATCCCCTCGTGGGAGAGAAGCCCCACGGCAAAGCAGTCGCCTGTGGCGATGTACTCCGCAAGGTCCTCCGTTTCCAGCTCGGGACAGAGCGACAGCGCCTGCGCGCCGCCCACGCGGATGGTGATATCCGCCGCGCCGCCGCGGGCGGAGGTCCGATAGACCTCCGCCTGGGCAGCCGTGCGTCCCTTGGGGGACATTTCAACGATCAGATCAGCGATTCGGTAACGCATTACTTTTTGCGGATCTTACCGTCCTCGGCCCAGTAGGTGCGATTACCTCCTACGACGCTGGCGTTCTTAACGACGCCCTTGTAGCCCCACTTATTCAGGGCGATGTTGTCATCCTGCGTCGAACCTGGAGCAGCCAGTGCTTCCAGCGGCGCAAGCAGGATCAACTCGGCGGACGGAGCGATATAAGGTTTTTTTATCGTTTTCATCATGCTTATTCACTCCGTTTACTTAGGGATAGGGATATCGAGCTCTGTAAGGAGTCTGTTGAGGATCTCCTGCTGCTTGGGAGTGAGGTTCTTGTAGCCTTCGGGTTCCGTCCAAGCGTCCTCGAAGCTCCACTGTTTTGTTTCGCTATTCTGCGTTCCGACGTTGGTGCCGAATATTGCCTGCGCGGTTGCGGAGATCTTCGTCTGATAGGCAGCGGCGTCGTTCTTGTCGAAAGAACGCATCAGGTATGCCTCGAAGAGATAGGCGCCCTCTTCATCCAAACCGACCTCATTGTTCAAGGATCCAGGCATCGGATAACTGAAGTCCTGGCTTTCGTCTGCAATATACTTCAGCGTGAAGCCCAGCTTCGTCAGGTACTTCTTTGCCGCATCGTCACCACGGAACTTGCCGATGAAGAACAGCGCGCACTGCGGCGTGTCGCCGGTGGCCAGCTCGAAGTGGTAGCCGGTGACGGAGATGTTGAAATGGTGGAAGGACAGATTCGGGGTGTTACCATCTGCCTCCGTCCCCTGAATGGCAACATAGCGATCGTAGGTGTCGCCATCAGGCGTTGTCACCGTCGGCGTCTGGTAGGTCGGGGCAACCGTGCCCGTCACCGTGCCGACGATCTTGCCGCCCGGGGCGGTAACATAGTCCACGCCCGCAGAACTGTCCATGCCGGAAAGGGTCTTGCCTTCCGCCACCGTTAAGGTACCATCAAACGTCACGGTCTTTCCGTTCAGGTCGAGGGTCACATCCTTAGACACCGTGAAGCCGGACTCCGTGCTATCCGCAATCATCTGGATATAGCCCGTGCCGGTATAGTCCTGCACGGCAGCAGCAAGGCTTCTGTAGGTCTGCTCACTGCCGCCGCCGACGATCTTCGCGATCTCCGGCTTTTCTGTCGTCCAGACATAGAAATTGCCGGGACGGTGGACACCGTAGTAAGTAGCTTTTTGGTCAAACGGCTTGTAATTCTTAGGAGCATCTGCGCTCGCGTCCACATTGAGTCCTGCGATGGGGGTAATTTTGATCGGCGCCCAGGCGGGGTCATTGGTGTTTTGCGATGTCATCGCCTCATACACCTGTGTTTCACTTGTCTGGGCGGCGGTCATATCGATGGCACCCGTGCCGGTCAGGACATTGTAGCCGTTGGGGTATACCTTAAAGTAGGCCGCGTTGATATCTTTGCGGCTCATCTCAACGCCATCTACAGGCTCCGTTCCGGTGAAGCCCTGGTTGGACTGGCTGACCAGATCATTCGACACATACAGACCGCCCTTGACGATCATCTCGCCGTCCACGTTCAGCCGTGCGCTTCCGACCGTATCAAGCTTGGGGTGCGTATATCCGCCGCCCGGAAGGTTCGTGGCGTTGACGGGATAAACCTTCGTCGAATAGCCCTTCTGATATGTCCCATTGCCGATCCCACGGGTATCATAGTCGTTCAGGCGGTAGAAAAGCAGCTTCGCACCGCTTGTGACGGTGCACGTTCCGCCCTTCTCCACGCTCAGGGATGCGCCGGGCAGGAATTTGAAATCGCTGTTCACGGTCATGTCGCCTGCCGTGCGGAGGTCGAATCCCGCGTTCAGCGGCATCCAGTATTCCTGGCTCTTGATGGTTATGGTCGTGCTTCCGTAGCCGCTGACGCCGAACTTGACGTCCAGCTGGAAGCTGCCGGTACTCATCTTGCCACCCTCGTTCAAGCGGTAGACGGTCTTGTCCTTGGCAAGGTCGAAGGACTTGGTCATGCTGCCCTGCGTCAGGTTAAAGAGCGCACCGGAAGGACCGAAGATGAGAACGGCTCCCGTGGACTGGTTGTTGCCCTCCAGCATGACGCTGTACTGGGCGTACAGCTTTGCGCCATACGCATAGGTAACGGGGCTTTCAATGGTCTTGATGGAGAAGTTGCTGAACGGGAAAACCCGCATGCTCGACTTTTTATCGTCAATTTCCTTCATGACCAGCGCCGCGCGTCTATCGGAGATCTCCATCAGTTCGCGCACGGTGGAACTGTTTTCCGCAGTGATGGAGCCGCCGCGGATCTGGCCGTAGCCGCAGAGCTCGCCGCCGTTGCTGACTGTGATGGCTGCGCTGTCGGACAAGCTCAGATAGCCGATACCGCCTGCCGCGCGGCCGTTGGCGGTGCTGGACTGCATGCCATTGACCACGAGCTTTCCGTCCACCGTCAGGTTTCCGTTGAGGGTCACCTTACAGTAGCTGGAAATACCTGTCGAGGTCGTGACCTGCTCCGGCTGGCTGGCGCCGGGGCCCAGGTCGGCAAGCCGGTCCGGGATCACGAGCGTCTTCCCTTTAGGGATGGTCAGATCGCCCTCGATCTTGTCCCCCGCCAGAAGGAACACGGTATTCGTATCGGAGAAAGCGGCGTTCAGATCCGTGTAGAACTTGGAGCACTCCGCGTTTCGCGCCACATACTGACCGTTGGACGTTACCATCTGGCTGCTCAGACTTTTGTATTGGTAGGTGGCGCTTTCGTAGCCATTAACGCCGTCGGTCGTGATGGTCATTGCTGGGACATAGATGGGGGTGACCTCATAGTCCTTCGTCATCTTCACCGTATAGGTGCTGTTGGTGTAGTCGTATACTTTGTCAGTGACGTTATGCCAGCCGATGAAGGTGTAGCCCGTGGGCGCCGTGCCCGGCGTCAGCGTCAGTGTGGCGTTGTCCGCCGCCTTGTAGCTGTACGTTCCGGAGGAGACGCCTTGGGCCGTGCCGTTGATCTTCACAGAGCCGGACTTGAGGACAGTCCCGGTGTTGTCCCGGTTCCCGGTGGTAAAGGTGTGTTCTGTGGTGTTGGGCGTGACGGTAAAGTTGGAGATCGTGGCGGTATATGAGTAGTTGTCCGTTTCGTAGCCCGAATTGGTCATCTTATCTTTTCGCGTCTTGGCGTAGGCGTAAAGATAGAGGTATTCGTCCTTGTTTACGACCACCCGCGTGCTGGCGCTGCCGCTCGTTTTCTTTGAGCCTTCGATCGCCGCCGTACCGTTGGTCTTGATGGTGTTGGCGTTGGCGCTTGCGCTGGCAGTGGTGTAATAGTAGAGGAAAACGCCATACTGATTGTCACTTGAGTTGGAGTTCGAGATGGATACCGATTGTGCGTTCATGCTGCTGTCGAAGGTGATGATGCAGTTTTCTTTGCATTTCACGCGGATGATATCGCTGTACAGGGTGGCGCTTGCCTGGCTGTAGCCCCACGTGGTCTGGTTGTCGCCGGTGGCGGTGCCGCTTTCAGAGGACTGGATGGCGCCGTTCGAGGCGGACCACGTTGAATACGGGAAGTAGGTATGCGGTCCGTAAGAGTTATTTTGGCTCGTGTCGCCGACGTTTGTATGATAGCTCCCCTTTTCGTTGTGGTAGTAGGAAGAACTGGCTTCCACATAAGCGGATTTATCCGCCGCCGGGTCGCTCATTTGAATGACGGAAAACAGGGGATCCCCCACAAAGCGGGCTTCCACGGTGCAGTCGCCGGAGAACACAGTGGTATAGGTCTCCGCCACGGACACCTTCGTATCATTGACATACCAGCCGTCAAAGACATAGTTCGCGTCAGCGCGGGCGCTGAGCGTATATTGCGTTGTCACCGGTTTGGTGTAGGTTTCGCCGACCTTCAGCGCGGTGCTGCCGGCTTTTACCGTATAGCTGCCGTGGGCCGGCTGCGCAAACGTTACCGAGATATCACGGTTCAGAGAGGTCAGACTGAGGTTGCTCAACGTCGCAGAGGCGGCATAGGCGCTCGGATTCGAACTGGCACTTGAAGCCGGGGACGCCGCCGTGGTCAATTTGATGAGGACCGTGCCGTTTGGATCAAGGGCCTTGCTGAAAGAGGAGGCCTTTGTTTGCGCCTTTCCGTCGATGGTCAGCGTTCCGGCAGATGGAACCGTATAGGAAAACGTCAAAAGGCTTTTTTCCGCGTTCTCATTGGTAATGGTCAGAGTAGAGGTTGCCTCGCTTGAGTAATAATAGGTAGTCGTGCTGCCGCCACAGCCGCCGCCTGAGGTTTCGGAGGATTCCGCCGGCGTCACCGTTCCGGTGATCTGCGTACCGCTGGCAGCCCAGCTGTTGCTTGCGGTGTTGCTTGTGGCAGTGCCTTTACCGGGGGTGCCCGCGCTGAATTCAGACTCGCTACAGCCGATGTTGGCATCGCTGAGGGAACCGCTCACAGCCGCCTCAGCGGGCAGCGTGAACGCCGAGAGGGACAGTGCGAGCACGCAGAGAAGCGCCGTGCCGCGCCGCAGCGCGCCGCTGTGTCTGCGCATGTACGCGCAAAGCGTCCCGAAGCGGGAAATCGCAAAGACCGCCGCCGGAATCACGATCAGGAGGAGCGCCGCCGCAGGTATTCTTATGCTGCCGTCCCCTGCGCGCCCCCCCGCAAATTTTGAGAGGCCGATCAACACCGTCCACACCGCCAGGATCCCGCAGAGATACCGAAGCGGCAAGGGCGTCTTTTTTCCTTCTGACTTCATAAAACGTTTCATCCCTTTCACTATTTACACATATCAGTCACAGTTCAGGGGCGCTGCGGACAGTGCCTCTGATACAGATTATTTTCCTTCTAAATACTGCTTTTTTCAGCCTTTCGTTCTCGCAGCAGGAGCGCGCCGCCGATCAGACAGCTGATGACGGCGAACCACTGTCCGTGTCCAAGACCGAGCCATTCCTTCGGCGTGTCGCGGAGAAATTCCACGAAGAAACGCAGGAAACCGTATGTAACCATGAAAATGGCATAGCGCATACCCGGATGGTCATTACGTTCTTCCATCCGCAACAACAGAGCAAGAATGCAGAAATCTCCGATGCTCTCCATCGCCTGCGTGGGCCAGAAAAAGCGGAAATCCCCCAGTACCATTTCCCAGCCGCCGCAGCAGCCGTTCAGAAAACATCCGAAGCGCATGAACGCGATCATGACCGCTACACAGGGGGCGCAGGCGTCAAGGCTCCGCCCCGGGCGCAGCCCGAACAGCAGACCCAGCAGACCCAGCAGCGGGGGGATCAGGAATACAGAGCCGAAGAAGGATACGCCGCCCCATACGAAGCCGTTTTCCAGAAAACAAAGCAGCTTTGCGCCCGTAAGACCGCACAGCGCCAGAAGCAGCGTGAAGAGCAGCGCCTTCGGAACGCTTAGGGAATAGCGGTCCCTGTGCCGTACCAGCAGATAGCCCATGGAGAACCCGCCCAGAACGTACATCGTCCAGTACGTGGAAATATGGAGCGTACCGATGATGACCGTCGGTAACATATCGGAATCTCTCTTTCTACGTTATTTTGGCAGGGAGTGGCGGCCATACCCGCCACTCCCTGCGTCCCGTCCGATTTTCGGAGGATCGAACGGAAAGGGTTTGAGCCTTACTTCTTGGAATTCAGAACTGCCTGCAGCAGGGCAAGGGTCTGGTCGTCGTTAAATGCGTTGGGGTTGGAAACGTCGAATTTAACATCGTAGTTGTTGATGATCCGCAGCGCGCCGAGGTAGCCGTCCATATCCGCGGCGGCGCCCTTGTCGGTGGCCTGCATATATTTGTCGACCCCCGGATCGCTTGTCATCTTATTGAACAGCGTTAGAACATCACCGATGTTCTTGGGAGGCGTTTTCATTGCCGTCTTAAACTCTTCGCTGGTGACATAGTTGGAGTTTGCAAAGCCGACCATGGTACCGTACATCAGGGCAGCCGAGGGCAGCTTGCCGTATCTATCAAAAACGCCGTTGATATTATTACCACCATTGTCTTTTAACGTTTCCAGAACGCCTACCGCGGTCATATCTTTCGACTTAGAGGCGACATAAAGGACGGTGGCGTTGGCAATCTCCGTGTTGGTGAGATCATCGAAGTTCTCTTTTCCCGTCTTTGCTTTCAGATAATCCTTGAACTGATTAAAATCGGCAGCGCTCATTTGCTTGGCCAGCATATTCACCGCTTCTGCTCCTGTTTTGCTGCCGAGAAATTCGGTGTTAAACAGGTTGGAAAGGTTGTTGGCGGTGTCCGCCAGTTCTTTCTCGTGTTCTTTCAGGTTGGACTGCGTGAATTTTTCGAGATTTGCCTTCTGCGTATCATCCAGATCGACCGACTGAGCGGGCAGGGCGATGGTTCCGTAAGTGCCGTTCGCGTACTTGTCCGTGCGGTACTTGACGGTGTTTCTCCAATCCGTGCCAAAAGCGTCGGACAGCCACTTCTCAACGACAGTCGCGTTGCCGGAAGTGCCAACAGCCTCGACATGTGCGTCCGTCTTAGTGACGATCACGCGGCCCGTCACACCGGGGTTCTCATACTTGCCGATCTCACCGGCGTAGATGATGTTCTTATACAGGGTCTCGTCCAGACCCTCGTTGGTGCGCTTAATGTAGCCGCCGTAGCCCACCGTGCCGACGCCGGCTAAAATGCCGATGATCGCGATGACCACAATAAGCTCTACCAGCGTAAAGCCTGCTTTGTCACGCAGCTTGTTTCCCACTTGCTTTTTCATGTTGTATCCTCCTCAATATATTTGTTTTCTTTTTGAGAATTATATGAACAGATGATTACTCTGTGGTTTCCTTTCCTGTCTTCCAGTTCAGCACGCCGTAGCCCACGATGCGCGAATCCCCCAGAGAGTAGCGCTGGACGGCGACCTTGCCGCCGCTGTTGCCCTCGATGGTGTAAAGGAAACCGTCCTTCACGCACAGCACCGCGCCGACGTGGTCGGGGTCGCTGCCCCCGTCCCAGTCGAAAAAGACGTAGTCGCCGGGGATGGGCGTTTCGCCGCCTTCGCGCCACATACGGCTATCCTTGAATCCCTTCATGCCCTCATCCACGTCTGCGAAGCTGGGCGGCGCGCCGTTGATGGAGGCTTTCTGCTGATCGGCTCCCCACGAGAGGAAACAGCCGCACCAGGGGGTGTATTGGTTCCAGCCGGGGTGACTCTCGTAGTTACCGATGTACCATTCGGAGAAATAAGTGTAAGGGCTGTCGTCGCTCTTGATCTCTCCCCTGCTGTCGTACTGTCCGGCAAGCGTCTTTAAAAACGCGAAGCGCGCTTTCTTTTCCGCATCGGTCAGATTGGCAGCGTCCGGCAGGGTCGGAGTTTCTTTTAGGATATCTTCCGCCTCCGCTTTGCCGACGCTGTCACCCTCGATCCCGGTGCGGCAGAAAACGGAGGTGCTGTAGCTGTGCGCCGCGGTCGCGAAGGTGAAGGTCACGAGGCTGCCGTCCAGATCGACCCGCGCGCCGCGCAGGTTGTCCAGCAGCACCTGATCGCCGCTCGTGCCGCTCGTGAGCGTGCCGCTGTTGTATCGCAGCAGGACCGCGCCGGGAGTGCCGCCGGCAGTCTTTCCCTGTAGCTGCCAGCCGTCGGAGAGCGGCTCCACGCGGTAGATCTTGCCGCTGGCGGAGAGATCCTCCAGCGCGGAGAGCACGATGCGCACGGTCTGCTGCTCGCCCGCCTCCTTCTGCGTCGTTTGATGCACCCGCAGTCCGAGCAGCATCAGTGACGCTGCGGCTGCCAGCACGATGGAGCTGACAGCGACGGTCACCAGCAGCTCGACCATGGTAAAGCCGCTGTTGTTTCGTTTCATCCGCTCGCCCCTCCTTCCGCTGTCAAGTGGGTGATGGTGTAGGTGATGTAGTGGTGCGTGGCCTTGCTGACCTTGGCGGTGTACTTTATGACTTCTTTGAACGTTCCGTTGGGCTGTGGCTCCTGTTTCTCGATTTTTTTCACTTCGTATTTGAGTTCCATCTTGAGCTTTGTCTCGATGCGAACGGCATCGTTTGCGCGGGTAAGGGCAAAGGTGCAGAATTCGACGTCGGTATCGGTGCCATCAGGTGGCAGAGTGCAGCCGCCCGCTAAAGTCTTCAAGTTCTCAACGTATGCTTTTTTTGCCTCTGCCTTTGCCTTATCTTCCGAGTCGTATTCCTCGGAATCCCGCAAGGAGCTTACGTGCTCCGCCAGCGCCACGAATTTTTCGATCTCGCCCTCCGCCTGATAGAGCTGCCGCGTCTGGCGGATGGAGCGCTCCTGCGCCTGATAATTTTTCAGCGCCGCGGTGCAGACGGACACGGCGACGGCGCACAGCACCAGAACGACGATGAGCACATAGATCAGCGCGTAACCGCCGTTGTCTGTTCGGAGTTTTTTCATGCGCCACCGCCTTCCGGCACCGCGCGGACATACGTTTTCACCGTAACGAGCGGCTCTGCGTGCTTATCCGTCACCGTGACGTGATAATAGGGGTCGCTGTCGTGGTCTTTCTTCGTTTCGATCGTCACATCGGAGAAATCTCTTTCGCGGTAAACGGGACTTGCCTCCGTGACGCCGTCCTTCATCAGGGTCTCCACGGCGGTACGGACGTTCAGATGGGCTTCCATCACGGCCTGGCTGTGGGCGTTGATCCGTCCTGCCAGAATGAGGCTCGTGCAGATGGGCGCGGAGATCAGGCCGATGATGGCGATCGCCACGACGACCTCCAGCAGCGAAAAGCCCGCTGTTCTCTCTTTCCCGATCTTTTTCATGCCTTGTCTCTCCCAATGGGTCAGTTGAAAATGTCCGTCTTACCGGTCGCGGGCGGCGTTACGCCCGGTTCCTCATAGGTGTTCTGAGCGGACGGCATCAGATACAGCGTCAGGGTCATCTGCCCGTCCAGCAGCTTTTTTTCGCTGTCGTAGTTGAAGGTGGCATACCGGATGGAGGTAATGCGCTCATCCGTTGCCAGCGCGTGCACCATGTTCTTGAACTCCCGATAGGAGGCGTGATAGTACACCGTCAGGTTCAAGCCCTCAAGGAGTGCGCCATCGCTCAAGGCCTGCATCGGCGTGATCTCACCGAAAGAAAACTCGATGTCGCCGCCGCTCCCGAAGCGCTGAAGGAAAATATCGTGCAGTTTCTGGGTGTAGCCCAGCTCCTTACTGCCGGTCCCCAGCGTTTTTTCCAGATACAGCAGGTAGAGGAGCTGATCCTCTTCCTGCATCCCGGCGGGGAACTTGTCGTAAAGCGCGGCGCGGCTTTCCTCGATCGCGGCCTCTGCCGGCTCAAGCTGATCCTGCACGTCCTTGTACATCTCGTTTTCGACGATGGTGGTTTGCAGCGCGGTGATCTGAGCATTTAACTGATCCCGCTCCATGACGTAAGCTTCACTGCGGGGGCGGTAGCCCAGAACATACACCAGAACGGCGACCAACAAGAGCAGGACTGACAGGACAGCCTTCCAGTTTCTACCGATCACTTTCACTGGCCCACCTCCACTTTCTCAACCTTGGCGTCGCGATCCAGACCCTTGCGCGTCTGCTCCGCCTGGATCAAGGACTCGTCATAGGTCAGCACGACCGTCAGGTAATAGCGGTTGTCGGCAGGCTTCTGCGTCTGAGAAGCGCCGGTGTTGAAGATATCCGGGATGCCTGAGCCGCCGGTTTGATTTTTGAGTTGATTCATCAGGATCCACATCAGCAGATCGTTTTCATCCATGCCCGTGCTGCCGGAGGTGCCGGATGTACCGGAGGTCTGCTGATTCTTCCGCAGCAGCGCGTTGACCGCGGCCACAGTGGCGGCATCCCGCTGGAACGCCGCGCCGCTGTTAATCTCCTTTTGGAGCATCGCAAGGTCGAGCGCGGTGTTGACCGAGCGGATCTCGCCCATTTCCTTGGCAAGATGGAGCGCAAGCTTGCCGCTCAGCGTCTGATTCTGCCGAATGAGCGCGATCGCTGCGTTGACATTCGTCTTGTTGTCGGTCAGGATATTCAGCAGGTTCGGCAGATATTTGTTCAGCATCACATCGTCGCTCTCATAGAACATGCGGTGCTGATCGGCGTTTTTCCAAATGTCGTCAAAGATCTTGTCGTACAGGATCTGGTCCTTTTCCTCACGGGCGATATCCTCGCGCATCAGCAGGAAAAACTGATACATGGCGGCAGGATCGTTTTGCAGCAGCGAGCGCAGCGCCGCCTTTTCCTGCGCGACAGTGGCGCTCTTGAGCAGGCTGTCGAGCGGGAAGGAATACTGCTGCACCGGGCCGTAGACGGCTTGCAGCGCGTCCAGCTGGTTGGAGTTCAGGTATTGCAGGCTGAGACGCAGCTTTGCAATATCGGCAGACTCAATGCCAGAAGCAGAGGACGTACTGCCGCTGCTGGGCGTGGCAGGCGTGACCGGCGTACCGGAATTGCCGGGACGGCTCGGAACGCTGGGGGTGCTCGGTGTGCTCGGCGTCGTCGTGCCGGGGGTGCTCGGAGTGACGGGCGGGTTGGGATTGCTCGGCGTGCCGCCGGTGCCGCCTCCACTGCTGCCGCCGCCTCCGGGGAGCAGACCTTGCAGGAAATCAAGGTTATCGGGGGAAATGGTCATGCCGACCTTTTCCATCATGTCGGCGTAGCTTTCGATCTTCTGGATGGTCGCCTCGTCAACGCCCGCGGCACGCAGCAGCGGGAGCACGTCCTTGATCATTTTGCCGGTGATGCCGTTTGACGCGTTGGGGAACAGCTCATCGAGGGAATAGCCGCCCTCGGTGGGAGGTTCTTCCGTACTGCTTTCCTCGGTACCATCCGTTGCGCTTTCCTCCGTGCCAGGCACGGGGGACTCCTTCCCCGCTTCCTCGTACAGCGCAGCGATCATTTTGTCCGGGGAGTAGGCTTCCCGCGGGCCGATGGTCAGGCTGGAAACGGTGTTGAGGGTCATGAAGGGCACGTCGCGCAGCGCCACGAGGAAATAAGCGGCGTCCTCCTTGCTCTGGAAGGCGACCTGCGCCGCAAGACACAACTCGGTCGTGCTCAGAGCGGTCACCGTTGACTTCTTGGGGAGCTTTGCCTCCAGCTCGCCCAGCACCAGTTCAAGGTTGTCGTTATATGTCCGAACGGAGTCGAATACGGTGTCCCAGTCGGCGCTGTAAGCGTCGTACATACTCGAATAGTTGTGGTAGTTCTCCGCGCAGCCAGCATTCTGCTGGGCAAGCGCCGTCAGGCGGTCCTGCTGTGCGCGCAGACCGTCCAGCTCCGTGCTCCACGACAGCTTGGAGGTCAGCAGCAGCAGCACGGACGCCGTCAGCGCCGCGCCGCCAAGGAACACAAGACCGTACTGCCACGCGCGGTTGATGGGTGCGCGCGCGCCGGTGATGTGGTTCAGCTCCGGGTCGCCGAAGTCAAGGGCGGTGAGCGCCGCGCCCTGACAGAGCAGCCACTGCGCGCCGTAGTCGGTCTCCGCCATTTCGACGGGGACATTCAGCAGCGACGCGAGCGCCGGGGCAAGCCCCGCCTCCTTCGCCTGACCGCCGGAAAGCACGGCGCTCGTCAGGCGGGCGCGGCCGGGCATGGCGGAGAAGTAGTCGAGCACGATGCCCGCCTCATTGAGGTCGTCCTGCTGGGAATAGCCCCGTTGCAGCAGACGCTGCAGCTTGACCTGCCCGTTGTGGACGAAGGTCAGCAGCAGCAGCTCGCTCTCGGCGTTGATATAGAGGCAGACGCCGTCGTCCGTATCCGCGGAGGACTTCGCGTGCTTTGGCAGGGCAAAGTCCGCGTCCACGGCGGTGGCGTGGCTGTGACCGCAGAAATCGACGGCGGCAACGCTCAGCCCCATGCTGTTGGCAAGGGCGTAGTAGCGGTGGAGCATCGTGCGCGGCACCGCCCAGAGCTGCACGCGCAGAAGACGCGCATCCTCGCGCGCCTCAACGCCCACGCTCTCCCACGAAAGCTGATACTCGCCCGGGTCGATGGGGAAATACTCGTCCATGTTCGCCAGCAGCATCTGGCCGAGGCGCTGCTGCTTTTTCACCGCGGGGACGGTGACGCTCTCGCTGATGACCTGCGTGGAGCAGAGCGAAAAGACCACCTTACGGCAGCGGCGGAACAGCCCCTGCCGCAGAACCGGCTCCATCGCGTCCCGCAGGGCGTCCAGCCCCACGAGCTGACCGTCCTCGACCGCGTTCGGCGGCGTGGGCAGGATGACCCGCTCGGAAATGGCGTCGCTGCCCAGCGTCATCTGGGCGATGCGGATCTCCCGCTCGGTGATCTGCACCACCAGCGCCCTGCCGCTCAGCTTTTGCTTGCTCATAAGTGTTCCCTCCCGGACTGTGGGAATGGCACAGCCGTCCCGAAGAACGGTTCTGCCCCTCCCACAGGCTCTTGTTTTTCTCTCGCGGGCAGGTCCGCGCCTGCCCTTTTCTCTCCCGTGTTACAGACCAAAAAGGCCAAGATACGCCGCGATGAGCCGGTCGCCCCACAGCGCCGCGACCCAGATGCCCGCGGCAAGATACGGCCCGAACGCCAGCTTGCGGGGCGCGCCGCGTTTCATGCGGACCGAGTGGATGATCGCGCCGGAGACGCTGCCGAGGATCATCGCAAGCAGGATGCGCTGCCAGCCGAGCAGCAAGCCCGCCGCCCCCATCAGCTTCACATCCCCCATGCCAAGGCCATTGCCCTTCGTCACGAACCACAGCAGGAGGAAAAGAAGGCTCACCGAGAACATGCCGATGAGATACGTTTTCCAGTGCGCGGTATCGCCTGCAAGCTGCACCGCGCCCAACAGGAAGATCGCAAGGTTCAGCCCGTTGGGGATCTCGAAGGTGCGCCAGTCGATGAGCGCCACGACCGTCAGCAGGGAGAAAAGCAGCGAATACAGCACCGCGCGCAGCGGCTCGGCCTGATACAGCCACGCCGCCAGCAGCCATGCGCCGCCGCTGAGCGCCTCCACCACGGGGTACTGGGCGGAGAGCTTCTCGCCGCAGGCGCGGCACTTCCCTCCCTGTATCAGCCAGCTTGCCACGGGAATCAGCTCGTACCAGTGCAGACGATGGCCGCAGGCCATGCAGTGCGACGGCGTTTTCACGAACTCCTCTCCACGCGGCAGGCGGAAGATCAGCACGTTGCAGAAGCTGCCGACGCACAGACCCAGCGCCGTCCAGAGCAGCAGCAAAAGACAGGTCATGGGAAATCTCTCCTTTTCGCTCAGGGGTCTCCCCCGCCCGTCCGGGTGATAGGGATACCGGACGGGCGGGGCGTTGTTTCAAATCGCTTGGGGCTGATGTAGGGGTGGATTAGCCCTTGGAGGGGTAGGTCAGCTTCCAGCCGTCGGCAGGCGTCCACTCAGCCTTGGTGGCGTCGCTCTTGAACGTGTTTTTAGACAAATCGTAGTAAGGGGAAATGTCAAGACCCTCGGTCGTGGGAGTAACTGCAACTTCAAAGTGATTATCTTTCTCGGTGACGACGATGGACTCGATATCCTTGAACGTAGCGTCCTTGACGTGCTTATCGGTATAGGCAAAGACAGCGGCAGTCTTGATGGCGTCGAGCTGGGTGTAGTCGGCGGCCTCGTTGGCCTTCTTGATGTAGCCGGAGTAAGCGGGAACGGCGATACCGGCGAGGATGCCGAGGATCGCGATGACGACGATCAGCTCAACGAGGGTAAAACCGGACTTGGAACCAAACTTTTTCATAGGAGTTTTCTTCCTTTCTTTGTTTTGCGTCGGATTTTATATCATCGCCATGCGGCACGGGCCCCTATCTCCCGCTCCTGAATACACGGCTTGGATATACGGATTTAGAGATATTTGTCGAATGCCTTGGTCATGTTGATCATCGGCAGGTAGATGGCGAGCACGATGATGACCACAAAGACCGCCATGAAGATGATGATGGCGGGCTCCATCAGGTTCAGGAGCTTTTTGGTGGCCTCCTCTACTTCTTCATCGTAGTAGTCGGCGACCTTGCCCATCATGCTTTGCAGGTCGCCGGTCTCCTCCCCCACGCCGACAAGATTCGACACCATGGGCGGAAAAATACCCGTCCGCACGAGGCTCTCCCGCAGAGGGGTGCCCTCGGCGACCATGCCGCGCGCGTCGCGGATGGCCTCCAGATAGTAGATGTTGCCCATGTTGCTGGCGGCGAGGTCCATGCTGTCCGTCAGCGTCAGGCCGGAGCCGATCAGCACCTCCATCGTGCGGCAGAAGGTCGCGCAGGCGGTTTTCACCGTCAGGTTGCCCACCACGGGGGTCTTGCGGGCGAGCCAGCCGAAAAAGTGCTTGCCCTTGTTGGTCCTGTGAAACAGGACGCCGCCCACGATCAGCGCTGCCAGCACCAGCAGCGGCACCCACCACCAGGACTTGAACCATTCGCAGACCGCCATCACGCCCTGCGTGAGCTTGGGCAGCTCCGCGTCCATATCCTCAAAGGTTTTGAGGAAGTTGGGGATGATCTTCGTCATCATCACGATCAGCACGACGATCATGACCACGATCAGCACGCAGGGATAGATCATGGCGCTGGTCACCTTGCTCTTGGTGCGCTTGCTGCGTTCGAAATAAAGCTCCATCTGGCGGAAGGATTCCTCCAGATTGCCGGAGGCCTCGCCCGCTGACACCATATTCACCAGAATGGCGGGGAAGATCTTGGGATGGCGGCGCATGGAAGTAGCAAGCGATTCGCCCTTTTCCACGTCCGCCTGCATTTCGCGGATGGCGGCGCGGAGCTTTTTATTGCTCGTCTGCTGCCCCAGCATGGCGAGCACGGAGGCAACGGAAACGCCCGCGCGCAGGATGGAGACGAACTGACGGCAGAACACCGCCATGTCCTTCGCCTTGGGGTTGCCGAGGAACGGGATCTCGATATCGCGGTTGAGGGTGGTCTGCTCCTTAATGTCTAAAATCGTATAACCGGCGCCGCGAAGGGAGCTTTTCGCGGTCTCGATGGACGACGCATCCAGAGAGGAGCGGACGCGCTTTCCGTTTCGGTTGATCGCCGTATAGTTGAATCCGGGCATGGAGCCGCCCTCCTTTCTCAGGTCTGCCGCCCTGTTTTGAATTTATCAGGCTCGTTGGCGGCGGCGAGGGCAGTCTCCAGCGAAATCACATGACGGTCGACAAGATCCTCCAGCGCGTCGTCCAAAAGCTGCATCCCGTACCGCTTGCCGGTCTGGATGGCGCTGACGATCTGGAAGGTCTTGCTTTGCAGGATCATGCTGCGAATGGCGGGGGTGACGACCATGATCTCGAATACCGCCGTGCGGCCGCCGCCGATCTTCGGCAAAAGGGTCTGGCCCACGGCACACTCCAGCACGTCCGCCAACTGGATGCGGATCTGGTTCTGCTGCTCGGCGGGGAACGAGTCGATGATACGGTCGATGGTGTTGGCGGCACCCTTGGTGTGCAGCGTGCCAAACACCAGATGGCCCGTTTCGGCGGCGGTGATGGCGGTGGAGATGGTCTCCAGATCGCGCATCTCGCCGACTAAGATCACGTCGGGGTCCTGACGCAGCGCAGCGCGAAGTCCCGCGGCAAAGCTGCCGGTGTCCGCGCCCACCTCGCGCTGGTTGATGATACATTGATCGCTCGCGTGCAGGTATTCGATCGGCTCCTCCAGCGTGATGATGTGGCGGCGCTGGGTGTGGTTGATGTGGTCGAGCAGCGCCGCGAGCGTGGAGCTTTTGCCCGAGCCGGTGGGGCCGGTGACGAGCACCAGTCCGCGGGGTTTATCCGCCTGCGCCACCACCACGGGCGGAAGGCCCAATTCCTCGGCGGTGGCAATGCGCAGCGGCAGCAGGCGAAGCGCCAGCGACGTCATGCCCCGCTGACGGAACACGTTGCAGCGCATACGCACCAAATCGTGATAGGTCACGGCGAAGTCCGCCTCGCCCATTTCATGAAATTCCTTGAGAAGTCCGGGCGTGATCAGCTCCTGCACATAGGCGGTGGTATCCGCCTCGGTCAGCGGGACCTCCCCAAAGTTGGTCAGCTCGCCGTCCAGTCGAAAAATGGGGGGCTCCCCCACCGTGAGGTGAATGTCGGAGGCGTTGCGCTCCAGCGCGTCATGAATGAGTGTTTCCAGGTCGATCATGCGCCGTCCTCCAAAGGATGAGTTTCTTCCGCCACATTTTCAACGCTGATGCGCTGCATCTCGCTGATGGAGGTCGTTCCCTCCAGCACAAGGCGGCGGGCACTTTCGCGGAGGGTGTGCATCCCCTCGGCGATGGCAGTCTCCCGCAGCGTGCCCGTGTCGCAGCGGTGGGAGATCATCGTGCGCATACGGGGCGTGATCTCCATGATCTCGTAAATGCCGATCCGGTCGAAATATCCGGTACCGGCGCAGCGCTGGCAGCCCACCGGCTCGTAAACCTCGGCGCTGTCCTTCTCCTCCGGCGTCAGTCCCAGATATTCCAACTCATGCTCTAAAAGAACGTGCCGCCGCTTGCAGTTGGGGCAAAGACGGCGCACAAGGCGCTGGGCGATGATGCCGGTCAGCGCGTCGGCGATGAGGTAGCTTTCCACGCCCATGTCCAGCAGGCGCGTGACGCTGCTGGCGGTGTCGTTGGTATGCAGCGTACTCACCACGAGGTGACCCGTGATGGACGCCTGCACCGCGATGGACGCCGTTTCCCGGTCGCGGATCTCGCCGATCATGATAATGTCGGGGTCCTGACGCAAAATGGAACGCAGGGCGTTGCCAAAGGTCAGGTTCGCCTTGGGATTCACCTGCACCTGATTCACGCCGTCCACGTTCGCCTCCACGGGGTCCTCCACCGTGACGATGTTCACCATGTCGCTGTTCAGCTCGTTCAATGCGGTGTAAAGCGTGGTGGATTTACCGGAACCGGTAGGTCCGGTGACCAGCACGATCCCGTTGGGATGGCGCAGGATCTCGTCGAATTTTTCCAGTTCCGACCCCGTCAGGCCAAGGGCGCGCTTGCTGCGGCGCAGCGCCTTTTTCTGCGTCAGTCGCATCACGCACTTTTCGCCATAGACCGTGGGGAGCGTGGAAACACGCACATCGTATTCCCGGCGGTCCACCAGGATGGAAAAGCGGCCGTCCTGCGGTCTGCGCTTTTCGGAAATGTCCAGATTGCTGAGGATCTTAATGCGCGCGATGATGGCGGGCAGCAGCTGCAGGTCGTAAGTGGCGGTGGTGTACAGCACGCCGTCCACTCGGCAGCGGACCCGGACCTTGTCCGGTCCGGACTCCACGTGGATATCGGAAGCGCGTTGGCGCACCGCCTGCTCCACAAGGGAGTTCACCAGCACCACCACGGGGGAGGCGTTGACATCCTCCTGAAAGACCTGATCTTCCAGAGAGGCGCTCTCCCGCTCGTTGGTCTGGGTGTAAAGCTCGGCAGCCTCCTGCATCTCCTCGCTGCCGTAGCAGCGGTCGATGGTCACGAGAATGTCGGATGTTGTCGCTAAAAATGGCTTAATGCGACACTTGCTGGCAATGGCGACCATGTCGCGCCCCTTCATGTTCATGGGCTCGTTCATGGCGACATACAGCGTGCCGCTGTCCTCCGGATCAAACTGGAAGGGCATCATTGTATATGTACGCAGGATATCCGGGCGAACTGCCTGTCGGACATCCATGGGGATGGTCATTTCGTAAAGGTGCACCACGGGGGTGCGGGTCAGCGAGGACAGGGCTTCGATGACCTGTTCTTCGGGCAGGATGGCGCGCTCCAAGATCAGCTCGCGGATGGACTTGTTCGTTTCCTCCTGAGCACGACGCAGCTCGTCCGCCTGTTCCGCGGTCAAAAGCTGCTGTTCCAGCAGGTATCGCAGGAGCTTTTCGTTCATGCGCGCCCTCCTTTCTCTTGTTTTTCGGGGCAGAAATTATTTTTGAATCAGTGCTTTTCAAAACTGTGAGACGACAGACCCGCCAGGCTCTCAAACGCGAATGAGCCGCTGACGCGCCTAACGTCTCTTTTTTTATGCTCCCCCTCCCCCGGCGGGGCGGAATTGCCCCGCCGGGAAGAGGTGGTCCGAATGATGGATTTGTCTTACGCTGTCAAATTACTTGACGTTGATGATGAGGTTCGCGCTGGCGCTGCGGGTGTTGTAGTTGACCGTCACCTTCTGACCGGCAGGGTCAGCGAAGCTGCCGATGCTCAGATCGCCGAACTGGGCGATGAGGTTTGCAAGCTCGGTCACGGCCTCGAGAGAGGTCTTGGCATTGCCAAGCGCCGTGAGATCGTCCTTCGTCAGCGGCACACCGTTGAGGGTGATGCTCGCGCTGTCGGGCAGCAGGTTCTGCGCCTTGGCAACGATCTTGCCGAGGTACTGCGCAACATAAGTGTCGCCCTTGCTGCCGACGATGTCCTTCATGGTCTGGCTCGTGAGCGCGGCGGCAAGCTGGGTCGCGGTCTTGGTCTGGATGCCATTGGCGGCATTGAACTTCAGGCTGTTGAGCAGATCGATCTTCTTCTGAGCCTCCGCCTTTTCAGCAGAGCCGTCGTTCAGGATGGAAGAAACATCGATCGCGGCAAGCTTATTATTCAGCTTTTCGGCAAGCTTTGCCTTGCCCTCGTCCTTGATGGTGGGCTTCAGGTTATCCAGCGCAGAAGCATTGGCGGCCTTCTCAGCATCGAAGGTGAGACCCATCTGCACGAGCGCGCTGTAGATCAGGTAATTCTTCAGACCGGGGTTCTTCGCCAGCAGATCCTTCAGCGTGGCGGAGGAATTCAGCGCAGTGTCAAGCTCCTTGGTCGCAGTGTCAACGATCTCCTGCTTGAGGGCATCGCTGAAGGGCTTACCGCCCTTACCGGAGAGCGTAATCGTGGCGCCAAAGCCTCCCTTGGTAACATGAGCCTTAATCTCGGGTTGAGCAAGCAGGAAGTTGATGTCAGCGACCGACTGGATATCCAGCGTTACGCCGGCAGGCTCGAAGGTGACCGCATCAAACCCCTTAACAAGATCCTTCGCATCTTTCAGCGTACCGCTGTTGTTCGCCTTATCGACGATCCACGCCTCGTTGATCTTCTTCTCCGTCAGCTTCTCGCTGATCTGGTTCTCGATCAGAGCGTTCACATCGAGCGCGTCGATGTCCTTCTCGATCAGCGGCCACACGGCGTTGATGAGGGCGGTGTTGTCAAGACCCTTGAGGGTGCCGCCGCCGGTGGCAGAGTTAACGAACGTCGTCCAGTTGGTCTCGACCCACTTGTCTGCCTCTGCAAGAAGAGCTGCCTTGAGCGCGTCCTCGGTGGCGTTAGTCAGGGTGATATCGTATTTCTTCAGAGACGTCTCGATCTCCGCATAGATCTCGGGGAGACGCGTCTCCATTTCCTCCTTGACCTTGGCGACGACCTTATCCTTGGTGCCGTCGGTATAGGCGAACTGCGCGGCGATCTGGTCGAGGCCGTCGTTATAAGCCTTCTGGATGTCCTTGCTGATGTTGAGACGCAGATAGTTCTCATTGCCCTCGTACTTGTACTCGAGCAGACCGTTGCTCTTGAGCTTCGGCGTCACGACGAGCTTATAGTTGTAGGTGTAATTGTCGGTCTTCGCCTTGATGTCCGCGTTGGTGGCAGAGGGAGCGAAGTTGACCTTCAGGTCGATATTGAAGGTGAAATTATCCGTGTAGGCTGTGCCCTGCGCCTTCATCTGCTTGTAGATCTCCTTGGAGATGGCAGTACCAAGCTCCTTGACGATCTTGGACTTGGCGGCGGAGAGAGAGGCGCTGCTTGCGCCGACCTGAACGGTGGCGTAGGTCTTGCCGTTGAACACAACGTCCACATTGCCGCAGACATAGTTGCCCTTGCCGTCGTGGAAGTTCGCCCACAGGCTCTTGCCCTCTTTCTTGAGAAGGTCGACGACCTGCGTCTTGATCTCGCTCAGGGACTTGTTGGTGAGCACGATGCCGGTCTCGGACTCGACAGCGTTCTTAACGCTGGTCAGGAAACCGTCGATATCGTCGGGAGTGGGCTTGCTCGTGGTGCCGGTGATGATCGCGTTGGCGATCTTGTTCGCCTGCTCGATGGCGGAGACGACCTGACCGTCCTTGACCTCGAGAGCGACATTCCAGGTGACTTCGCGCTCAGCCTTGTTGTCGCCGGAGGTGAAGTTTGCCTTCACGTCCTCGACCTTGACCATGGACTTGACAACGTCTTTGACCTGCTGGAGCTGTGCATCCGTCAGGTACTTGTTGTCCTTGTTGACCTGATCAACGGCGCTGACAACGGCGTTCTTCATGGCGTCGAATCTGTCGTTGACCTGCTTGACGGACTTGAGAACGGCATTGCCGATCAGGTCCTCGGAAACGACCACGGGCGCCTTCGCCTGCCAGACCGCGTACAGGGTGATAATGGGATAGTTAGCGGTCAGCGTGATGGTGCTGTTCGCGGGGTACGTCGCAGCCGTGGCGGTCTTTTCCGTCGCCCAGCCCAGGAAGGTGTAGCCGTCGCGGGTGGCGGTAGCGGTCACGGGGAAGCTGTAAGTGGTGCTCGTCGTCGTCATGGAGACGGGAGACGCACCGTTCAGCGTGCCGCCGTTGGCGTCAAAATACAGGGCGTAGGTGTAGGCAGTCACAGGGGGGTTCACCGGGGGATTCACCGGGGGATTCACGCTCGGGGTGTTATCCGGCTTCGCGTTCTGCACGAGGTAAGACATACGGTAGATCACCGCTGCCACCTGCGCACGGGTAGACAGATCGTTCGGGCGGAACGTGCCGTCCTCAAAGCCGTTGACCAAGCCGTGACGCTGGCACTGCTTGACCGCGGCGAGCGCATACGCGGGGATCGCGCTCTCGTCGACCATGACGGAGAGCGAGCCGCTCTCGGGCAGAGTCACCTTCCAGGCCTTGCGATAGAGGTCGAGGTAACGCTCGATCATGGTGCACATCTGCGCACGGGTGATGGGATCGTTCGGGGCGAACTTGCCGTTGCCCACGCCGTCTACGATCTTGTTGGCAGCCGCCCAGTTGATGGCCGCGGTGTACCATTCACCGGGAGCCACATCAACGAAAGCGCTCTGCCTGCTGTCGCCCTTCGCACCGTGGAAACGGAACAGGACCGTGACGAACATCGCACGGGTCATGTTATCCGCGGGGGCGAAGGTCTTGTCCGCGACGCCGTTGAAGTAACCCTTCGACGTCACATAGTCTACGAACTGGTAGTACCAGTCGGATCTGCTGACGTCCGTGAAATCGTCAGCTTTTTCCGCCAGCGCTGTGGGCACCAGGGAAAAGACGATGCACAATGCCAGCAGAGCACTCAAGATACGCTGCTTTTTCATCTTCTTAACCACTCCTTTTTTTTACTGATGATCTTCGAGTACCGCAAAAGGGTGTCAGCGTTTCCGCCCCAAGCGCTGCTCGCAGCATCCAAAACCTGTCCCTGTCCGGGCGTGCGGATAGGCGCACGTACTGACAGTAATACAGTCTACATAAAGTCTATCAGATATTTTTTCTTTTTGCAAGCAGTTCTTGCTTTTTTTTCTATTTCCTTCCAGGGGTCTTACATTCGAAAATGAATCGCCGCGAATTGCTCGGACAAGTCTCACGTGAGACCGCCCTATCCTTCTTCAAAACAGGAGAACGCCGGATAGTAGCGCAGCGGGATGGGCTGTCCGAGCGCGGCGGAGCGATTCTTGAGGATCTTGAGCTCCAGCTCGCGGGGATCCTTGCGCTTTTCCTCGTCGATGTTGAAGCCGGGCCGCCCCGCCCCGCGCGCCTGAAGTCCCATCAGCACGTCGGCGGAGTAGTCGATGCCGCCGGATTCCTTGAAGGCGTTCATGGAGACTTCCAGATTATAATTCTCGCGGTTGAAGGAGGAAATGGCGAGGATGGTCAGCCCGTGCTGGCGCGAGAGCTTTTTCAGCGCGCAGACGATGCGGTCAAGGTTCTGCTTGTCCGTGAAATGGACGTCCACCGGGGCGATGATCTGGAGATAGTCGATGAGCACCACGGGCTTTTGTCCGGTCTCGGCTATGTGGCGCGCGACCTCCGCACGGATGTAGTCCAGCCCCGTTTCGTGGTCGCCCTCGCGGAAATAGAGGTGCTTTGCATAGGAGGCGTAGCGCGTCTGCGCCCGCTCCAGATGCGCGAGATCCTGCGCACTGTAGCCCGCCCAGCGCCTGCCGTCTAAAACACCGCGCGCGGTCTTGGCAAGGCGGCGGCGCGCGGAGGTGTCGAGCAGGAAGGATTCGCGGGAAACGGAACGAGCCATCAGCTCCCATGTCATCATTTCAAGGGAGAAAATGAGAACGTCGCGCCCCTGCATGGCAAGCTGATCGGCGATCTGCATACAAAAGGCGGTCTTGCCCAGCGAGCTGACCGCGCCGATCACATAAAGTCCGTCGTAAAGTCCGCCGTCCAGCGTCTGATCCAGCCCCTCAAAGCCGGTTTTGAGCGCGGGGCGCTTTGCCTGAGCCTCGATATAAGCGCGGAATGCCGCCATCTGCCCCGCGGCGGAGGTCTCGGCATAGGGGGGCGGCTGCTGCGCCTGCCGATCCTCGACCGCCTGCGCCAGAAATCGCGCCGCGCCCTCGCGGTCGGCGCAGAGAAATTCGTTCAGATCCTTGCCGATGGGGACCCCCGGGCAGCGGTACAGCCAGGGGAATTCCTCGGCGAGGGCGGCTGCCCATGTTTCCCCTGCCGCGTCGTTGTCCGTCAGCAGCAGGATGGGGGCGGGCTTTTTGAGTCCTCGCAGGAGTGCTGCTGCTTTTTCGCGGTTGCCCGTGCCGTTCAGCGCGGCTGCCCGATAGCCCAGCTCCTCTGCCGAGAGCGCGTCAAAGGCGCCTTCCAAAAGGAAGACCGGCTCTTCCCCGCCCGCAGTCAGCAGCTCCGGCTGAAAGAGCGGCGAAGGCTGTCCTTTTTCGTTGAGATAGCGCTTTTCCGCGACGGCGCGGCGCACGCAGCGCCCGTTTTCGCATGGCAGTACCACGCAGTCATGCTCAGGGTCGTAGCCAAGGCGGAATCTCGTCACCGTGGCGTCGGAAAGCCCGCGTTTGGCAAAATAATCGGTTTTTCGGCGGTGAGAAAAGCAGCTTTCGGGGTAGGAGGCGGGCAGCGTTTCCCTGCTCAGGCGGTCAGCGGGGCGCGCCTCTCCCGCGTCGCCGTGCCCGTAGCGCTTGCTGGCAAGCGCCAGAGCGTCGTGCGGCGAGGTGAGGTTTTCGTCGATTGCCAGCAGATCGAAGAGATCATAGTCCGCGCCGCAGGCAAAGCAGTGTACTTTCTGCCGCTTTGCGTCGTATCCCATGGAGGGATCGCGGTCGAGATGCTTTGGATTCAGGCAGCGAAAGCGCTTTTGCGGGTCAATACCCCGGTCGTAGAGATAGTCAACGATGCGCGAGCGCAGGTCGTTGAAGGTGTCAGGCATAGGCTCTCCTCCTTTTCTTCCGTTATTATTATAGCATAAGACCCCGCGGAGGAGCGATTTCCGCGAGGTCTGTAAGATATCTTAAGATATCAATAAGGGGATTTTCGGTAAAAAAAGAAAATCTGAAAAAAATTAGATGAAACAAATATAGAAGTATGATTCGACAGAAAATATCTGTATAAAAGTTTGAAAAACATGGAAAAATGGATTGGGCGATTTTGGGCGCGCTGCACGACTTGAGGTCGGCTTTGCACGAATTGAAGTCGTCTTAGCACGGCTCGAAGTCGGAATTGGACAGGCTGTGACCCTCGTTTTTTCCACAGGATGGGCACAGACGGTGAAGAACTTCCGTGCAAAGTAGGCGTTTTGGTGGGAAAATCGGACTTTTGTCGTCAAATTTCCTCTTTTTGTGAATATCTTTTCCACGGATGCTTTGCATTCTCTTCCGCGCGCGGCGAGAATTTCGGTGAATTCAGACGTGGTTTCGTGCAGTTGCGGAGGGGTCACTGCGTGCTCTGGGGCGGCTTTTTAGCGGGCTTTTTCTTCGCCTCGATCTGCTTGACCGTCTTGTTTTTTTCGATCTGCTGGATGTAGCTCTGCATGGTGGCGTCAATGCCGACGTTCATCTTGCCGCCGAGGAAGGTATTGATGTCGTCATAGTCGAAATCCATGTGGATCGAGCCGCCCGAGACGTCCTCGATCTCCTCCACCGCCTTATTGAACGGGCGGATGATCGCCTCGTCATAGTTGCGGTTTTTGACGTCCTCCTTGGTCGGCAGGCCGATGTAGTGGATGATGTCCTGAATTTTTACGCGGAAGATGCCGTCGTCATCGACGGGCGCTTTCCGCGCGCGGTAGAAGAGATAAAACGCCATGCGGTAGGCATTTTCACTCAGATGGCCCATCCAGTCGGGGATCAGCTGGTAATACTGGGTCAGGAAGTGGCGCACGTTCTCGGCGAAGGAAATGCGCACCTCGCCGGTGTACTTTTTGATGGATGCCTCGGTCGCCAGATGGGTGATATAAAAGGATTCAAAATACTTTTTGAAGGACTCGGCAGTGATCTTCATGCCTGTGATGGACTGCATATCCTTCTTGATCTGGCGGTAGGCGGCGTCTCTGGAGCGGAGCCCCGCCCAGTCCATATATTCCTCGATAGTAAAGCTCGCGGTGTTGTTTCGCCAGTTGTCAGCGTTGCCGCGCATCAGAGTGTAGATCAGCAGGCGGTGCGCCGTCCAGGAGAGATTTTTCGTGTATTCCGCGACGGCCTCAAAGATGATGGTCATTTCATAATCCTTGTTGCGGTAGCGGATGTTCTGGTTGCCGTAGGCGTCAGGCTCGGAATAGGTCACGGTGATGCCGTTGGAGGAGGGATGGAATTCCCTGCCGCGCTTCATATTCGCCCAGACGCCGCAGATGAAATAGGTGGCGGGGCTGTTGCCCAGCACATCGTATTCCTGCACCCTCGCGGTGACGGTCTTATCAAAAATATCCAGCAGCGTGGCGGCGAACGTGACGGTCTCCGACGCGCCGATGGTCACCGCCTCTGCTACCGCCTCCGGCGAAGACAGATCGTGTGTCTGAAGATAACTGTCCATCAGGGGGTAAATGTCGCCGAAGTCAAAGACGTTCATCTGATTTTTGAACTTTCTGGGGTGCTCTTTTTCCAGCGGCTTCAGCTTGTTGTATGTATCCAGCATTTCCTGAAACTGTTCGGATTCCAGAAAACGCAGGGGAGTGTCCTTCAATTGCTCTGTCGGTTCGGGGAACTGGGACATGGTGCGACCCTCCTTTTGCGAAAAGATTGCTTTTTTAGAACCTTAGTATAGCATAAGTTGAAAAAAAGGGAAAGAAAAAGTTTTTTTTCGCAAATCGCGAGGAAAATATTCTCATCGCTCGGACAGGTCTCACGTGAGACCTGTCCGAGCGGCGCGTTATTTGTCCGTCAGCAGCGGCTGCCGTTGATGATCTTTCGGATCTGGCGCTCGCTAAGGCGGAATTGGGCCGCGAGACTTCGGTAGTTAGAGCCATTAAACAGAGCGCGAATGTCCCGATCGCGGGCGCCGCGCTCCAGCGATTCCCGCTTGGGAACGTACAGCGTTTGTCCGCCGCACAGCAGCGTCAGGTGGACGAACGCCTCCATACCGATGGTGTCCACGATGTCTCGGTACTCCTCCGGGATATCGTCCGTGCGGATGTGGCGGGCAGGGGGGATGCAAGTGGTAGACATAACATTTTTCTCCTCTCTGAAATCAGGTGTGAAACAGGACGAGTTCCTAAGTCTCACGTGTGACTTGTCCGGCTTTGTCCAAAGAACTGTTTCTACCATTCAGCGCCGCCGAGGGAGGCGTTGTATCCTTCGGTCAAACAGAGCGGAAAATTTATTCCTTTTCGCGAGAGAATATCGCTTGTAAAGAACAAAGAGAAAATTGTCCAAGTGTCGCCGCTGCCGTTCTGAGCTTTTCCGGAGTGATGAGAAAAAGGGCGGAAGACCGACTTGGAAACGTGCAGTTCGCTGTGTGTAATTTTCGGAATTCCGACGTGCTCTCGTGCATGATGTTTTAGGCAGATGTTTGGGAAAGTACGACTTGAAAACGTGCAGATGAGAAGAAAATCAGTTCCAAGAGATTGGATATCGGCGCGTGATTAAAACACCAGATGTAGTGAATTTGGACAAGTCTCACGTGAGTTTTTGTAGGAAGGCGTTCCGATTTCGGCAAGAAATCGAAAGAAGTCTGCACGAAACCAAGTCGGAAATCAGCTGGAACAGGGAAGCGTGGGTGCACGAAACTAAGTCGGAATTTGTCGGGGAAAGGGGAAAGCGGGCGCACGAAATCATGTCGGAACTCGTCGAGAAGATGGAGGAGATGCCGCACGAAACCGAGTCGGAATTCGGCGAAAGCGGGGGAGAGGCGCTGCACGAAATCAAATCGGATTTCACCGGAGCGATCACCGCCGATCGGGGCAGGGGAGGGGGAGACCCGGCGTCCCCCCGCGCCGCGGCTTGATAAGCAACATAAAAATATCTCCGTCATTTCAAAAGAGAATGACGGAGATATTTCGCCTTGCTTATTCTTGCAGCAACCAATCGGCTATATCGTAAATTTCGATTCCTTCATAGCTATATTTTGGATGCTTGGTTCTGGCGATCATCATTTTCGGATAAGCATCTCGGATCTGAAGCAGAGGAGAGCATTCTCTCTCAAATGTCTCCTGCCCGGAAATGTTGTCGCTGACTTGAATATAGATCTTCTCGCTGCACCTCTGCGCAACAAAGTCGATCTCCTTTTGATAGAGCTTGCCGACATAAACATCGTATCCCCGGCGAAGAAGCTCGATGCAAACGATATTTTCATACGCAAGAGGCCGCTTTCAAAAACACAAAATATTTTATTTTTTGAAAGCGGCTACCATGTAAAGGCAATCCGGAGATTGCCCCAGGCATCAAGCCTATCCCGTTTACGGACGGCAGCTAACGTTTCTGCGCAGCTGGCGAACCGTACTTACGCGTTTGACACGCGCAAAAAGCACAGGGCTTCGCTCAGAATAAGCAAAACCACCCATTTTGGGTGGTTTGCTTATTCTATGCTGCGGTGCGCAGGGCGGACGGCTGTGCCGCGCCCTTAAGTGCGTTAGGACGGAAGCTCGTGCTTGAGGTTGCGAAGATGCAGATAGACGGTGTTCTTTGAGATCCCCAAGCTGGCAGAGACATACACGACCGCGTCCTTGATGTTGAAGATGCCCTGCTGGTAAAGCTGGCGGATGATCTCCTTATTGCGGTTGGTGGAGGGGATATTCGGCGACGCGGAAATGCTCTCTTTTGCCTTTGCCATCGCGGTGGAGATGACCTCGTCAATGTCGGCATTAAAGCTCTCGGTCTCTCGGGATATGGTCAGGTCGGAGGTGGTGGGGAGGAATGTGGAGATGAACTGCGAAAACGGCACATCGCACTGGAAGTTCATACAGACGAGTCCGATGATGCGCTCCCTCTCGCCAATCACCGGGATCGTCACAGATTTAAGAGTGCGCCCCTCTCTCCTGTTGAAGTAGACCATGGAGTGCGGGGTCTGGCTTTTCTGAATATCGTGCAGCATGGAGAGTGCCAGGTCGGTGATCGGCGCGCCCACCTCGCGCTTGGTGTAATGACCGTTGATGATTTTAATTACAGAGTGGCTCAGCTCCTCCAGACTGTGGAGTACGATCTCATAGCTGTCGCCAAGATAGAGCGCGAGACCGTCCAGCATATATTGGTAGGATCGAAGGATTTCACGATCCACTTCTGTCAGCTCAAATTTTTTTGGTGCCACAGGTTTTTATCCTTTCTTGAACAAATCTTTTCTCTATTATACCGCCCAAAATGGCAAAGTGCAACAAAAACATAATAAAAATTAATGCAAATGAGATAATTTAATGTGAATGAGAAAAAAACTATTGACTAAATTATAATTCATTGCTAAGCTAAAGTTAACCTGACCGGCAGCCTATTCCATATGTGTGTGCGGGGCTGCCAGGGCAAGAAATACTATGCCGCACCAGCGGCAGGATGGGAGACATTTTATGGAAAAAATCGAAACGACTCAGGCACCGGCCGCGATCGGGCCCTACTCTCAGGCAGTTTGCATGGGCAGGGCGGTGTTCACCTCCGGTCAGATCCCGGCTGTTCCCGAAACCGGCGTTATTCCTGAGGGCATTGAGGCGCAGGCGCACCAGTCCTGCAAGAATGTGGCCGCCATTCTGACCGCTGCGGGCAGCAGCATGGAAAAGGTCGTCAAGACGACCTGCTATCTGGCGGATATGGCGGACTTTGCCACCTTCAACGCCGTTTACGAGCAATACTTCACCCAGAAGCCCGCGCGCTCCTGCCTGGCGGCGCGTGCGCTCCCCAAGGGCGTGCTGTGCGAGATCGAAGCGATCGCAGAGCTCGACGCCTGAAAACGATCCGATAAACCACATTCTATCTGAAGGAGGAAATTACAGTGAAAGCAAAGAAAGAACTGTCCACGGGACTGGCACTGCTCGGCTTCTTGCTGCCGCTCGCGGTGCTGCTGACTCTCATTTTCCAGGGCGTGAGCATTATGCTCGGCCTGACGGCGGCGATTTGCGTGGAGGGTCTCTTCGGCATCTACCTCGGTTACTCCTGGGATGAGCTGGAAGAGTCCGCCATGAAGGGCATTGGCCGCGTCAACCAGACTGTGATCGTGATGATCCTCATCGGTATGCTCATCGGCGTGTGGATCTCCGCCGGCAGCGTGCAGACCATGCTCTACTACGGCGTGAATCTCATCAACCCGAAGGCATTCCTGCCGATCGCTTTCATCATCTGCATCATCACCTCCATCGTCACCGGTACCTCCTGGGGCACCGCGGGCACGATGGGCATCGCACTGATCGGTATCGCGCAGGGTCTCGGCGTTCCCGTTGAGATGGCGGCAGGCGCGATCATCTCCGGCGCACTGGTCGGCGATAAGCTCTCCCCGCTGTCCGATACCACGCTGCTGGCCTCCGCGACCTCCGGCGTCAAGCTGTTCGACCACATCACCTCCCTGCTTTTCGTGACCGTTCCCGCCTCGCTCATCTCCATCGTGGTGTATGGGCTGCTGGGGATGCGCTACGCCTCGAGCGATGTTGACCTCTCCGCCGTGAAGGTCCTCTCCGACAGCCTGCTCGGCTCCTGCCGTGTGGGTGTGCTGATGCTGGTGCCGCTCCTGTTCGTTCTGGTGTTCTCCGCCATGCGCAAGCCCACCATCCCCGTCTTTGCCGGCGGTCTTGTCATCGGCTGCATCTGGGCGATGGTATTCCAGGGCGCTTCCCTGAACGATGTGATCTCTGCCGCCATCAACGGCTTTGTGAGCGCAACCGGCAATGCGGATGTGGACAAGCTCCTCTCCCGCGGCGGCGCCCTCAGTATGGCGGAAACGATCTTCCTGTGCATCGGCGCGGGTATGTTCTCCGGTATTTTTGAGCGCACCGGCGTGCTCCATCGCCTGATGGACAGCCTGTGCAAGGTCGTCAAGTCTGTTGGCGGTCTGGTGCTTTCCCTGACTGTGACCGGTATTGTGCTGATGTTTGGCGGCGCGGGTCAGTCCTGCACCCTCAGCCTCCCCGCCATCGCGTTCAGAAACGCGTTCGACGATATGGACGTCAATCCCTGCGTCATGTCCCGCACGCTTGAGTGCACGGGAACCGTGCTCGGCTCCATCGTGCCCTGGGACGCCTCTGCCATCCTGTATACGGGTCTGTTCGGCGTGTCCGTCGCCCAGTATCTGCCCTTCAACCTGATCGCGCTGCTCTCTCCCATTCTCGCGGTCGTCACGGCGTTTATCGGCTTCGGCGTGTTCAAGAGCAATGAGACGGTGCATTTCACGCTCAAGTGCAAGAAGTACGACAAGCAGACCGGCAAGCCCCTCTAAGGAGTGCGCATATGACAGGAATCGAACTGGAAGCTGCCCTGACAGCCTTTCCGCGCAGCAGGCTGTGCGATTTTGCTACCCCTGTGCACCGTCTGCCGCGTCTGGAGCGGAAGCTGAATACCTGCCCGCTCTACATCAAGCGCGACGACCTCAACGGCGTCGGCTCCGGCGGCAACAAGGTCCGTCCGCTTGAATACCTGCTGGGCGAGGCACAGGCGCAGGGCTGCGATGTGGTGATCGCCTCCGGGCAGGAGAACTCCAACTTGTGCTCTATCGCCGCGTCCGCCTGCTGCCGGCTGGGGATCAAGTGTATTCTGGTGCACAACAACGATCAGCCCACGCATCTTGCGGGCAACATCCTGCTCAACAAGCTCTCCGGCGTGGAGGAGCACTATGTGGGCCCCATCCCGGAAAAGGAACGCAATGTCTATGTGGAGGAGCTGACTGAGCGCTTGCGTCAGGAGGGGAAAAAGCCCTTTGTCGTGGAAAATGGCGCGACCTCCGTTCATGCTGCCGTCGGCTATTTCCACCTGCCGATCGAGCTGGTGAATTCTCCCGCCGGCGCGCAGATCCACGATCTGTTCGTCCCCGGCGGGAACGGCGGAATGGCAGCGGGCATCGTGTACGGCACAGCCCTTCTGGGTGCACCCTTCCATGTGCACGTCGTCTCCGTGGAGAACACGAAGGAGGAGCTTGAGAGCATACTCGACGATCTTTTCCGCGGATTGGAGCGCTACACCGGCCTTACGCCTCCTGTTCCCATCTCGTCCGTCATGACCGTTCACGGGCAGTACCGCGGCGACGGCTGGGGAATTCCCACCGAACAGTCGGACGCGATGATCGAGCAGATGGCACAGTTGGAGGGCGTGCTCCTTGAGCGCATCTACACGGCCAAGACGGCTTGGGGTATGTGCGATCTGCTCCGCCGCGGCGAGGTAAAAAGCGACGGTGCGTGCCTGGTCCATTCGGGTGGCTTCGCCTCTCTCTTCTACCAGTACGGATAAAGGTACAGACACCTCAAAAGGCAATAGAGAAGTCTCTTTTGACCGGCAGCACGACTTGCACAGTGCTGCCGGTCAAGCCTGTTCAGGGGCAGGCGCAGCACACGTTTTTCCGCGCAAAGGTCATAATTCCAAGGCATTTTCTGAAATTCGGCGTATCGTGCTGCAAAAGCGGCGTTGTCCAGAGAAGAAAAAAATCCGACGCATTTGCGTCGGATTTTTTTGTATAGGACCCGTTTTGGGCGGTTTTTGTTTTCCGTAAGTCAGTCGTCCAAAACCATTTTGAGAGCCTCCACGGTACGGCGCAGCTCCTCCAGATTTTCAAGGCAGGTGTCAAGCTTTTTCCTGGCGGTGTCCTTGTCCACGTCCGTGCTGAGATCCAGCTCCTTCAGTTGGGCGATGCTGCGCCGGACCGATCTTCCGAAGGAGTCGACCGTCCGCAGGGGGTTGGCGCTCTGGGCGGGCTTTGCCGGGGGAGGGGGGAGCTCAGCCGTCTTTGCCCATGCGATGGCGCGGTGCACCAGCGCGGGCAGGTCGCCCTTGGCGTCGTTCCGGGCAACATACTCCTCTACGACGGGCTGAAGATGGATGTTTTTCTGACGCGCCAGCTCATAGGCGTCGGTCATGGTCATCTGCCCGTTTTCCGCCCACGCGGTAACGGTCTCATCCAGATTCAGAAGATCCAGATACCGCTCCACGGTGGCGCGGCTCAGATCGACCTGAGATGCCATCAGCTCCGACTGCTCCTTCACATTATCGGGGAGCCCGCCCTCTTCCGCCAGCGTGCTGCGCAGGGTCTCCAACTGGCGCGCCATGTCGAAGGCGGAGATATTCCGGCGGTGGATGTTGGCGCCCATCAGCGCCCGCAGCTCGGAAAGCTTACTGTCGTAATGGCGGATCTTGCAGGGCACGGTGGCGCGGCCCAGCTTTCGGGAGGCGTGGACGCGCCGGTGACCGCTGATGATGCGGTAACGGCCTTCCGTGTCCGACGGGGTGACGATGATATCCTCCAGCAAGCCGTCCTTTTCCATGGAGTGCATGGTGGAGAGAAATTCCTCATCCTCCGCCATGGAAAAACGGTTCAGGGGGTTATCCTCCAGCGCGTCCAGCGGGATCTGGTGGGTGAATTCACCGTTCACGGCGCTGGCATTGGCGGTGGTCTTTTGCAGCGTGGAGAAAATGGAGGGATTTTTCTTGCTCGCCATTCATCAGCCCCCCATTCTTTCCAGCATTTCGTCGCACAAAGCAGTATAATCTGCGGTCGCGGCGCAGCGGGGAGAGAAGAAGCAAAGGGGCTGGAGCGCCAGAGGCGCTTTTTTGACGTCAATATTCTTGCGGATGAAGGTGCGGAACGCAAGATCGGGCAGCATGGCAGGGAAGTGGGAGATCATTTCCTTATCGAGACTGGAGCAGACCTCCACCGCCGTCATAAAGATGCCCAGCACGCGAATGTCGGGGTTGGCGATCTCGCGGACGGACTGGATGGTTTCCAGCATCACGTCATAGCCCTCGATGGAGTTCTTGTCCACCTTGATGGGGATGAGAACATACTCAACGGCGACCAGCACGTTGATGTTAAACAGGCTTTCGAGAGAAGGGGAGCAGTCGAAGAATACAAAATCGTATGTATCGGGAAGCTGCGGCAGCAGGCGGCGCAGGGTGGTGTCCCTGCCGAAGGGCATTTCCTGCATGGCTGCCAGAGCCGGCGCCAACAGACCGCCGCCACGGATGAGATCCAGATGCTCGATACTGGTGTGGCAGATGGTGTCCGCCAGGACGGCGGTTTTGGATACGATCACGTCGGTTAGGGTGAAGGGGGACACGTCCGTCAGTTGGAGGTTGCTGGTGGCGTTGCCCTGGGTGTCCATGTCCACAATAAGGACCTTTTTGCCCCGGCGGACCAGTTCGCCTGCCAGATTGATGGCGCTGGTGGTCTTGCCGGTGCCGCCTTTCTGGTTCATGACAGCGATCGTTTTCATATCTGGCTACCCCCGTTCTTCTCCAGCTCCTCAATGCTGGCGACCTGCTCCAGCACGCTGTCCAGGATCAGCTGGCTCATGCTCATGTGCAGCTTGGCCGCGGCCATTTTGATGCGTGCCCGCTCGTCCTCCGTGGCGTAGACCAGCAGCTTGACCTTCTTTTCCTGTTCCATCGACAAGACCTCCGTTCGTGCGTCGTTTGATGTCGGTATCTGAAAGTTTCGGTAAGATCGTTTTTGCGGCTGCGGACAGTCCCACAGCGATCGTTCATTGAGGATATTATGACATTATAATGTCATGCCGTCAAGAGGAGAATGGTCGAAATGATGTCATAACGAAAAAATTTTTACTGCATATTGATGGCGTGTCGTGATTCTGAGAGTTAGGTCGGAAGCGTTCTTCCAAAATTTGATGAATAATAGAAGAATAGGGGGGAGCAAATATGATTTATTTCAAAGATTGGGAGATCTCACACGACGGCAGTATTCTGGCACGCCAGTACGACCATCTTTCCCGTGTGCTGCTGGTGCGCGGCACGCCGCAGGGCTATGACTGGGAGATGCGGGTACGGAAGGGGGACTGGTACGAGACCATTCCCCTGAGCCCCATGGAGGGGGACGTGGGCTGTGTGCTGACGGAAAAGCATCTGGCGCTGTGGGGCTGGTACAGCTTGCAGCTGGTGGGAACGCTCCGCACCGACGGCGTGACCGTACAGCACAGCAATGTGATCAGCGTTTTTGTGGCGGAAAGTCTTACAGACGGGGATTGGCCGGCCTCGCCCAGCGAGTTCACCCGGTTGGAGTCCAATGTTCGGGAGATGAATGGTCACCCGCCCATCCCTGGTGAAAACGGCTTTTGGATGCTGTGGGAACTGGATAGCCACAGCTACAAGGAGAGTGCTTTCCCACTGCCGAAGGGACTGGATGGCGTAAACGGCAAGGATGGCGTAAACGGCAAGGACGGCGTAAACGGCAAGGACGGCGTAAACGGCAAGGACGGGACAGACGGAAGAAATGGGACAGACGGCAAGGACGGCGTGGACGGCAAAACGCCGATTCGCGGCGTGGACTACTGGACAGAGGACGATGTAAGCGCCATGCGGGAATACATCGACAGACGGCTGGGGGTGGTCGAAAATGGCACTTACTGACAAGCTGACGGCAATCGCGGACGCGATCCGCGCAAAAAACGGCGGCGCGGACAAGCTGACGCTCGCGCAGATGCCGGAGAAGATCGCCGCGATCCAGACCGGGACGGACACGGGCGACGCAACGGCAGAGGCGGGTGACGTGCGCAAGGGCAAGACCGCCTACGCCAAGGGGCAGAAGCTGGTCGGCACGCTGGAGGAGAGCGGGGGCGGCAGCTCCGCTTATGTAGTCGGCGCGCCGGTATTGTTCACGCTCGCCGGCTGGGACACCGCCGAGCAGGGGACGACCTACACCTTGACCGCCGAGGGCTGCAAGATCGGCGAAAACGGCGTGCAGCTCGGTCTGCCGTCCGATTCCTCCACTGTCAACACGCAAGCAGTGATCGCAGCGGCGCTGACCATTGTGAACACCGCTGTTACCGCTCCGAACAAGAATACAAACACGGTGGGCTTCACCACCATCACCATTTCCGCTGTGAACGCGCCGAGCCGGGAACTGACCGTCGCCATCTTCGGGCTTGAAGAGGCGGAACGTGTCACGGTGACAGAGCCCGTCATCGAGGGCATCCCCGCGCCGGTTGCGCGCAAATATCCCGCGAAGGTCGTCCGGGAGGGCAGACAGTTCACCGGCACGGTCGCGTGGTCGCCGAGCGCTGTGGCATTTAACTACGCTACGGTCTACACGGCGACCATCACGCTGAAGGCAAAGGTCGGATATACATTTGACGGCGTGGCGGAGAACTTCTTCACGGCAGCGGGCGCGGCGAGCGTCAGCAATGCTGCGAACAGCGGCGTTGTGACCGCCGTTTATCCGGCGACCGCCGAGAAGGGGGCGAAATCGTGAACTGGCTGAACCATGTTGCGGTCATCGCCGACGGAAACGGACGCTGGGCGGAGCAGCGCGGTCTGGAGCGCTCCTTGGGGCACGAGCAGGGCCTGAACAGGGTGGAGGACATGATGCACTGGTGCGTGGACATGGGCATCCCCGTGCTGTCCGTCTACTGCTTTTCGTGGGAGAACTGGAACCGTCCCAAGGAGGAGGTGGACGCGCTCTTTTCCATGGCGAACCGGTATTTTGAACGGTATCGGGAATTTGCGGCAAACAACATCCGCGTGCTCATCTCCGGGACGGACAAGCGCGTGCCGCCTGAGAGCATCGAAAAAATGGAGCACATCCAGCGCGAGACCGCCCACTGTGACGGCCTGACGCTGAATCTGTGCTGCAACTACTCCGGGCGGATGGAGATCGTGGACGCCGTTGCCAAGGGCGCGCGGACGGAGGAGGAGATCACGGCGGCGCTGTATCAGGATCTTCCCGAGCCTGACCTCATCATCCGCACGGGCGGCTTTCAGCGGCTTTCCAACTTCCTGCTGTGGCAGTCCGCCTATTCAGAGCTTTACTTCACCGAAACGTTGTTCCCGGACTTTTCCCTTGGAGAGTTCCGCCACGCGGTCAAGACGTACGGCAGCATCAGAAGAAAGCGGGGCAAGGTATGAGCTATACATCCAATCAGTACAAGTATCTGCTGCTGAAGCGGCTCCAGCGGCATTTTTCCATGGGCAACGCCTACGACAGGGCGTATACACAGAGCTTTTTCTGGGAGCTGTTCGACGATTCCGTGACCGTTACAGAGGAGGCCTATCAGAACTTCTGCCGCCTGATGGACGACGAGCTCGCGCTCTGCGCGGAAAAGGGCTGGTATACCTGCAACAGCATTCCGCAAAAAGACATAAAAGAGCATGGGCTTTTGCTCACAAAGGCGTTCGCGGAGATCGGCGTCACGCTGAAGATCGGATTTCCCTCGATCGAGGAGGGGACGGCGACCTTCACAAAACCGAATGGCGCGGTCATGGTCTACACGGTCTCGCCGGGAAACAGTGCGGGCTTCAACTATTTCTACATCAACGCAAGGGCGGGCACGGAGTACCAATATGCCGCAGCGTCGGCGCCTGCCTACAATATGCAGGGGATGGACGTGCCGGAGGAACTGGGAAACCCGAAGATCGCTGGCCCCGGGACATATTGGAGCTACAACGCGGGCACGAAAACGGTGACCGTTTCCGGCGAGGGGGCCTACGCGGGTGCGGCGAAGGACGAGCAGCTTGGCAGCGGGCTGTATCATACGGTGATCCTCGGCGCGAACGTTTCCCGTCTGCTGAGAGAGTGCGTGATCCCCGGCGCTTCGGCGCTGGTGCTGCTGCGGCCCTCGGACGCAGGCTTTGCGGTCGACCCGCAGTTCAACCGCAGCGAGAAGCTGAACGTTTACACAGACTGCACTGCCGCCATTGAAGCGATGAAAGCGGTGGAAAAGCCGGAGAACATCACGCTGCACAGTCTGTCGGAATGGGGAGGATAAAAAAAGGGGCGCTTGCCGGACTGCGGCAAGCGCCCCTTCCCTACATTGAACAAAAATTTGATTTTGTTCAATGATTTGACCGCGTTCCCCTCCGCGCGATCCTATAGAACGCCCATGGTCGGAGACGCGGAAAAGCAGGTGCTTGTGGTATTTGTCATTTTCTGCTATACTATATCCAACTTTTTGCGGTGTGGAGGTGTCAGCCCTATGACGGATACGGAACAGAGCTTATTGACCCTTTTGCGCCGCGCCCTCTTTGGATGTGAACTGCCGCTGCCATCGGATGCGGACTGGCAGAGTATTTTTGAAGAGGCCGTCAGCCACAGCATTCATCTGCTGGTCTATGACTGCCTGACGGAGCGGGAGCGAGCAGCCCTCCCCAAGGAGACAGCCGCCCTCTGGCGGCAGGAGGTCCTCTCTGCCATGTGGTATAACGAGCAGCTCCTCGGCGAGCAGCAGGAGGTGCTGAAGGCACTTTCAGGGCTCCCCTGCGTGATCTTGAAGGGAAGCTCCTCTGCCGCGTGCTATCCCCGGCCGGAGCTGCGCTGCGCCGGTGACATTGACCTGCTGCTCTTCCCCGCTGATGTGAAAAAAGCGGAGGCGATCCTCTGCGCAAGGGGCTACTGTCCGCCGGAGGACGAGCATCCGTTCCACCGCTCGATGCATCGGGAGCAATTCCTCGTGGAGCTGCACTTTGAGCCGCCCGGCATCCCCTCGGGCGACAGCGGCGCGCCTTTACGCGAGTATTTCCGGAATGCTGCGGGAGAAGGGATCTTTCGCGGCGGCCTTCCCGTCCTGCCGCCGGAGCGTCAGGCTGTTTTGCTGTTGCTTCACAAGCTGGAGCATATCACAAGCAGCGGACTGGGGCTGCGGCAGCTCTGCGATTGGGCGGTGTTTGTCCATTGTGATATGACGCCGGAGCGTTGGGAGGCTCTGCTGCCAAAGCTGTCCCGATTCGGACTGCTTCCCTTCACACGGGTCATTACCCGCATCTGCGTGGAGGAGCTTGGCCTGCCGCGGGAGGATGCCCCGTGGTGCATGACCGCGGATGAGGCGCTGTGCCGCGCGCTGCTTGCGGATATCCTGCGTACCGGGAACTTCGGCTGCAAGGAGGAACGCTACGGGCAGCGGCTCTTTACCGATGGACGGGCGGAAAACCGACTGGTCAGTTTCTTTCGCACGGGCGTTGAGACCTGCCACACCCACTGGCCCGCCTGCAAGGCGCATCCCCTCCTGCTGCCTGTCGCGCCTGCCGTGTTGGTGCTGCGCTACCGTGAGCAGAGAAAGACGGGAAAACGTCCGCCGTTTCGCCCCCTTGCCGCGTACCGCAGCGCCGGAGAGCGACAGAAGCTTTACCACGCCCTTCACCCCTTTGAACCGGAGGACGCGGGATAGAACGGAATATAGGGAGGCTGCGCTTCACAAGCGCAGCCTCCCTTTTTGGCATGGAATTACCCTTCGTTGAGCAGGAAGTCCAACGCCTTTACGATTTTGATACCGTCCACGTCGCTGATGAGGTCGCAGTCCATGGCGATCACGATCTTCTCGTAATTGTCCTGCACAGCTTGCAGCGGTGCAAGCTCCCGTGCGCGGGTTTCGGGGGCGTTCATGTTGTCGGTGACCTGGATATACTTTTTCTCGTTCATCTTCGTTGCGATGAAGTCAATCTCCTTTTCACCGACCTTGCCGATAGCCACCTCATAACCACGCCGCAGCAGTTCAAAATAAACGATGTTTTCCAGAATGTGTCCCACATCGCCGCCCCGGTTGCCTAACAGATAGGTGCGGAGGCCGGGATCAACGATATAGTATTTGCCCAGCGTCCGCAGGTAGTCCTTTCCCTTGATGTCAAACCGCTTGACCTCATAAAAGATATAGGACTCCAGCAGTGCGTCGATATAGGCAGAGATGGTCTGCACCGCAGGCTTGGTCTTTCTGCCATCATCCAGCAGGCCCTCGCTGACAAGGGTGCGCCCGATGGACGCAGCCGAGGTGTTGTTGCCGATGTTGTCAGCCAGAAACAGGATAATTTTGCGGAGCAGCAGCGCGTCGGTAACGGCCCGCTGTTCTTTCCGTTTGCCGCGCTCCAGAATATCCCGCACAACAACAGCGGAATAAATACCATCCAGCAGCATATTGGCGCGCTCCTGATCCAGCTCCGCCTCGGCCAGCGCCGGCATACCGCCAAACTGTGCGTAGGCTTCAAACAGGTCGCGCAGCTCATACGCTTCGCCGTCTTTTCCCTTGGCGCGCTGTTTCATAGTGCCGTTGGGGGCTTTGTACTCCTCCAGCAAATAGCCGTGGAAGTCCAAAAACTCGCGGAAGGACAGCGGCAGCATTTTGATCTCCACATAGCGTCCGGACAGATACGTGGACAGTTCGGAGGACAGCAGATAGGCGTTGGAACCGGTCACATAAATGTCGCAATCCAGATCCACACGGAAGGAATTCACGGCATCCTGCCAGTCCCGAACCTTCTGCACCTCGTCCAAAAAGAGGTAAAGCCGCTTACCCTTGGGGGCGCGTTCCGTCACATACTGATAAAGCTGCTTGCTGTCCATATCGGCAAACTGCATGGACTCAAAGTTCATCGAGAGGATCTGTTCCTCCATGACGCCCTGTTCCCGCAGATGTGCCATCATCAATTTCAGCAGGCTGGATTTGCCGCAGCGCCGGATTCCGGTCACGACCTTGATGACCTCCATATCCTGAACGGAAATGAGCTTATCAAGGTACTGCGATCTGTTTTTTAACTCCATGATCCTGTCACCACCTTGAAACCATGATAGCACATCTACGGCATTAAGTAAAGTTTTTAACATCAATGTGAATAACTTTTTTTCTGTCGAAGTTATTCACATCAGTGCTACTTTTGTCGAGCCTGCGCCCCGCGGCAGCGCCGCCTCACGCGCTGCGCCCGAGACGCAGCAGATTGGTTCGGGCGACGAGCTTAGACTTGCGCGGGTACGGGATGCACTGCATCGCGGTGTTCACTGCCTCGCGGTTTCCCACGAGGATCACCTCCCTCCCCGCCCGCGAGATCGCGGTGTAAAGCAGATTGCGATACAGCATTTTTGCAGTCGCCATGCTCACCGGCATGCGAATGGCGTCATACTGGCTGCCCTGACTTTTGTGCACGGTCAGCGCATAGGCGAGCGCAAGCTGCGGAGGGGGCGCATCGTCATTGGCAGCGCCGTATTTCTCCACACAGTCGATCTGCCAGGTCTTCAACGTTCCCCTGACCGCAAGCGTGGCGACACGGTGGGGCTTCTCTCCGCGAATATACAGCACGCCGACATCGCCGTTGCAGATGTTGTAATAGGAGTTGTTCTGCGTAACGATGACACGGTCGCCGTCACGGAATGCTCCCCATGTCTGCTTTTCCGCTGTCAGCGGGTTGACTTCATTTTGCAGGCGCGTGTTGAGCGCCTGTACGGAAAAGTCGGTTTTTGTCTTCACCGGCGAGAGGACCTGAATGCTCTCGCCCGCCCGGTAACGCCGCGCCGCCTCCTCGCACAGAAGGTCGGGAATGGCACGGTCATCCGCGCCGAGCAGACGGAAGCTGTCATCCCACAGCAGCTCACGCGCATCGTTCAGCTTCGGGAAGTCCACGACGTTCTGACGCAGCGCCGCGGCGTCCGCGCTTTGGCGGTACTGCTGCTCCAGACGGAGCGAGGGGACGCCGAGCGTCAGAAGGTCGGAAAGGACGTTCCCCGCCCCAACGGACATCAGCTGATTCGGGTCGCCGAGCAGGACGACGCGGCAATTTCTGCGAACACGGTTGAGGATACCGGCGAGCATCTCCAGCGACACCATCGACGCCCCGTCAACGACGACCAGTCCGATATGGTTCCAGGAAACGGCGTCCAGAAAGTTCGCGTCCGGGACCTTCCCCAGTGCGCCGTGGACCGTGCGCGCCTCGATCCCGGTGCGCTCGGTGAGGTTGCGCGCAGCCTTGCCGGTCGGTGCGGCGACCACATACGGCTTGAAGATGCTATTGAAGCAGCGGACGATGGCCTCAATGAGCGTGGCCTTGCCGCTGCCGGCGCCGCCGAGGATGACGGCGAGGCGGCTGTTCAGCGCCAGATCGATCGCCTCGCGCTGCTGCTCGCTGAGAAGTATGTCCCCGGCGCGGAGCTCCTTCGGGATCTCCATGACCGGCAAAGCCGGGTCTTTAAGGATGTCAGCGAGCTGCTCCGCCGCAGTCACCTCGTATTCCCATGTCCGCTGAGCATACAGATGACACCCCTCCTGATGGAGGAAGGCGGCTTGCAGCAGGAGAGATTTATCCATGTAGAATTGCTGTTTGGTGAGGTCAGGTCTCACCGTCTTGCTGACGCGGAACAGGCTCTCATCCGTGCAGTAGGAATCCCCGTTCTTGCCGATGTCATCCATGGCTGTGAGGATGTACTTCCCGTTTTCCTTGATCTCCCACTTTTCCTCGTCTGTAAAGGCCTTCGCCGTGGCGGGCTTCTTATCCATATGGTTTCCTTTCCGGCGGCTCAGGAGACCGCCTTGGCGTTGAGCACCTCGACCGCCCTTGCGAGCGCAGGCGCGGACTGATGCAGATAGCCCTCGGTCGTTTTGATGTCAGCGTGCCCCGTGAGCGCCGCAATGGTCTCCATGGGAACGCCGCTTGCCTGCAGCATCGTCACATAGGTGTGGCGGCAGCAATGCGGCGTTTCCTCCTGCAAGGGATAACCGAGAAACCAGCGATAGCAATTGTTTGCACTGACTTCTTCCGCTGTCCGCCGCAGCGAGGGAAGGCCGTACAGATGCTGGATCAGCACCATCTTGAACAGCACCACCGGGTCGATGCTGGGGCGTCCATTATCCTCACAATAGAGCGGCTCCACCATTTCATACAGCTGTGTGAAGTCCACCGCTGCACCTATCTTTCGCAGCAAATGCTCCTTCGGCACCAGTTGGTCTATGACTACGAACTCTACCAGATCTCGATCCATTTTCCCGCGTTCCAGCATCTTTCATCACCCTTGCCCATTCTACCATATCTATCAGAAAAAGCCCAGCTCCAGCCGGACTTTTTCGACAGACTGTGAGAGATCGCATTTATGCGATCTCTCTTTTTGATTTCAGCTGATTTCGGAGATTCTTCTCTCTGGGAATGATGAACTCAAAGTTCTCGTTGATCTCAGACTTTGTCTGCTCTCTGTCGGGCACAGCAATTCTTTTCAGAGGAAATGTCCTGATTTCTTGGGCGGCTGACAGCCCGCCCAAACGGTATTTTATTTTTGTCGTTACTATAACCCCCCCTGCGATATAACTATTTCACGGCTCGATTTTTCGGTTTGGAAAAGGATGAAAAACCTTGCCATAAACCTGCAACCCTTGATATACGGGGCTTTTTCGGTTTGTCGTAATTATACCGTAAGGGCACACCTTCGCAACGCTGACACTGTAAAACGGCGTGGATGTGAAAACCGTCAACAGTATGCTGGGTCACTACGACGCGGGATTCACCCTCCGCACCTACACCTACGTTACAAGGTGGAAGCAAGACGAGGCAGCACAAACAATGGGCAGTTTCATGGCGCAGGTCATGCAAGCAGAAAAAGAACCCAAAAATGCCGGAGAGAAGACAAAGCATTCTCTCCGGTGCTCCTTAAATCTATCAGGACATTTCCGCGTGCTCCATCACAAAGGGCTCCATGCCGTGGCCGGCACGGTTATTCCTTACGCCTCGCTGCCGGTCACGGATCCGCCATCGCTTTCCGCCGACCACTTTGTGTGGATGCCGTAGTTGGATGAGAGCCGGACGGTTTCGCCGGGCTTGAGCGCGATGCGTACCGTTGCCGTTACTGTTTTTTCATCGTCCTCCAGATTTACGGTCTGTACGGATTGCCGTCCACCGGCCACTGCTGTAAACTTACTGGTCATTTTTTCGTTCTTCCACGGGATGCGCCGATGCGCGATCGCCTGGCAGCGACGCGCATATGGATCCGTGAAGCCGCGATAGAACACCCCTTGTGTGCCGTCCGGCCGCCGGTGCGTCATGTATTGGAGCAGTGTGGGGTCCGCGCAGAGCCCGCCGTCTTTTTCCAGGAGCTGCGCGTATGTGCTGCGCAAAAGCCGCACGCCCGCGCCCTCCGTGCTGCTGGTCAGTCCTGCCAGCTGCGCAAATCCGACGCCGCAGTTGTGCAGCAAATTGCGACTCGCCGCAGTAAGCTTGCTCGCGGGATACGACTCTTCGCTGTTGGTTACAATGCAGCGATCTGCGATTTCCTCGGGAGAAAGGCCTTCTTTCTCCAGCATTTCCCGGCGCTTGCAGCAGATGCGCGCCGCGAGCGTCGAAAGCGCGAACGAAAAGTCGTGCATGCTGCCGGAAAGCTCGGGTTGATGGTAGTCCAGGATAAGGCTGCCCTTATTGTCGGGGTCCTCATAGATATCGCCGTGCTTAAGCGCCGCGACTTGCTTTGCCTCGAGGCCTGTGCCAAGCAGCAGGCCGATCCCGACATAATCCGGGTCACCGAGATGCTCAAGCACGAGCGCCACGACCTGATCCAGTTCGTCGCGCGAAAGCACGTCTGTGGATACCGCGGACTGCTGCAGCCGTTGGGTATTCCGCGGCGCCGCGTGCGACTCGCGATACAGTGCAAAGGGATTCGCGATCTGCTCATATTTGCGGCGCTCCGCGACGTAAGACATCAAAAAATCAGCCTCGCGGATCTTATTGTACCACGCATCGCCGAGCTGCTCACTCAGCTCGGCGATTTGCCGCTGTGTTATTTTTTGGCACGGGATCGCCGCAAAATCTTCAGCGACATGGCGGAGGAGATCCAGTCGCTCCTTTTGACGCCTGTCATTATGGGGGCTTCGCGCCTGCGCGTATTCTGCACCGTACATATTGATGACTTCGGCAAAGGAGAGCTGTTCGATCGGGATGTATGCGCCGGCGGCCTTTCCCGTGCCGACGAATCTTGTGTGCAGTATCTGCGCTTTTTCGGCGATCCCCCGCTTGACCTCTGCCGGGTCCGTGCTTTTCAGGGTGATGCGCAGACGCGCAGGTACCTCTTTCCCATCGCCGTCTTTCATATGTAAGACCGAATCCTGCGAATCGCGAAGGGAAACGGTGCCGCACAGAGGATACGGTGCCGTTTTCTACTGCCGGCAGAGAGAGTAGTGTACCGGAAACTGTTCAAAAATCTCGTAGTATCCCTTGATTTTCTGGGCGTCGCCGATATCGACGCCGCCGCTGAAACGGGAGTCATCCGTCAGGGGGATGTGATTGTAATTGCTCATAACGTTTACCTCATAGATTAAAATGTTTTTATGATCCAGTGTGCGGTGGAGGCGACAGATAGAAGGGCGCAGCGTCCCACGATCCCGCCTCCCGCAGCAGGCGCTCATAGTATTCGCGCGGGCGGACCGGGGCCAGGAACGGCGGCGGCGCGCTGCTTTCAAAGTCCACCGGCGCGCAGTTTTTCTCCAGGATCTCTCCGTCTGTCTCTATAGTGATGTTATCACCGATCTCAGCCGTCTGCGCTGTTATTTCTATAATGCACGCCTCGTCTGCGGAAAAAGTAAAACCAATATTTGCCTGGCCGGATCTGCCGGATACCCCCGGCGCGAGATGCGTTTGTGCAAACGCCGGATTGATTGTACAATCCGGGTCATAGACGATACGCTCGGTCATCTGCGCGACGACAGGCCAGTTGTCCGGCTGACGCAGATAGTTATCCCAGTTTGCCTTGTCGCCCCTGGGGGGCGCGTGCCCCATCATCGCGTCAACCAGCAAGGACGGCATGTCGCAGCCGTTGCACAGCTCAGTGCAGCGGCTGCGGCGGGCAATGTAGGCGGTTATGTCCTTAGACGGATTGCCGTAGGCATCCATGTCGGGCTCCTCGGACATTTGCATTTTGACGGAATCCCAATAGCTGTCATCCAGATCCATTGCCCGGGTCAGAATGGAAAGAAGGAAGGCTCTGAGCGCTGCCGGGCTTGCCTGTGTTGTCGGATCCCACTCGGCAGAAACCGCCGGCATATCCCGTATTTGCCCGTCTGTGTACCCCAGCTCACGCAGATACGCCATACGCGCCCGGATCGCCTCGGCTGCGATTTTTGGGAGAACTATGAGGCGGTAAGAGTTGTCCGTCTTCAAATCGGCAATGCGTGTTGTGCCGTCCGCCTGCCAAACGATCGCAATGACCGCGTAGTCGTCCCGAAGGACGATCTCTCCCAATTTGGGGGCGCAGGCCTCCGCCGTGCGGGCCAAGCCGAGCAACATTAGGATGCCGCCGAGGGATAGGCCGTTCCCGACCAGACGGCGCAGGGTCGCGACCGTCAAGACGGTGGCTGCCTCGCCGATGTACTTCTGCTGTTCAGCCTCCGGTGTGACACTTTTTGCGCGGTCACGAGGGAGGATCAGCGGTTTGATTGGCGCGTCAGGCCGTATCTCCGCCAGTCGGTCCAGCTGCCACTCCACCTCCTTGGTGTGCCGGAGGATGGTGTTTTCGGTCGCGGTGGTGCCCTTGCTTTTTTTGCTGCTTTCCGTCATGTCGCGGATCAACCGCACGATGTCTTCAACATTATCCTGCCGGATGGCAATGCCTGCGGCGTCGATTGCTGCGCAGAACGACCGGAAATAGCTCAGGACCTGCTTGCGCGTGGATGCCGCCAGCACCTTGGGTGGGCACAGCAGGGCGGTATCGCTTGCGCTGAGACTGTCATAGATTTTTGTGAGCCCACCCGTTCCGTCCGGGGTCGCCGCTGTGCATTTGTCCTCGTAGCGCTTTGTCGCGCGGGCGATCAGGACCTTGACCATGCGGTCGATGTCCCGCGCATCCTGCACGCTCGTTGAGACAGACACATCAGCATCATGACGGATTCTTGTCTTGACATCGATCAGATATCCGTTCAGACTCGTGATATTGGTTTTGTGATTGGTGCAGAAGTTGACCTTTAATGCAACGTTTCTGATCGTTGTGCTGTATACCTGTACCCAGCGCTTATTTTTTTGTTTCTTTTTTCCCATGGATATTGCCTCACCATTTGGGAACAAAAAAAGCACTTGCCGTTTTCACTCGAAAACGGCAAGTGCTTTACTGCTCCCTATTTTGTATGCTTACGCCTTCCCGATAATGGGCAAAATAAAAGCGACCAACCGTTTGCGGTTGATCGCTTTTGTTGTGCCGATCACTTTCGGAAGACATACCTATTTATGCTATTATTATACCTCTTACTATCTGTATTACAATATCAGTTTGATTTTAGACCTCTCTACTTTTATTCTTAGCGAAACGGGGTTTCGCCTGACTTTACCAAGGGATACGGCTCACTATTTTTCCCCGATTCGCTCCGAAAATCGTAAAAAATAATGGAAAACGGATCCCCCTTTTTTCGCGCGAGGGGAGAACCGACGGGGAAGTTCTTCTTTTTGCAGGCGCTTATTCAAACATCGTCATAAATGACCTTGTGCAAAAACTGATCCTCATCGTCCCCAACGACCTCAAAGCGACTGGCTTTGTGCTCGCCTGCGATAGCTTGCGGCTTTTGGAATGATTGGACGCGCATCCGCACCAACAACGTGATCGAGCGGCTGAACCGGGAGATCCGCCGCAGAACCCGCGTGGTGGGAACGTTCCCTGACGGCAACTCCGCCCTGATGCTGGTCTGCGCCCGGCTCCGCCATGTGGCAGGTACCCAGTGGGGCTGCAAGAAGTACATGAACATGAAGCACTTGGAGGCGGCTCTGGACGACGCCTTCATTGCCGGCTGACTTCATTCAGCCGGAGCCTGCAAACAAATTTGCGCATAAATCTGGACCTGTTGACAAAGGTGGCGAATACGTCCGTTCTATGGTAGAATAACCATAAGGAGGGATGCAGCATGATGGGACGCCAAAGCAGACAAATGGCAATGATTTTCGTAGATATAGAGTCACTGATTCCAGAAAACCACCTGCTGCGGAAGATCGAGCGGATGGTATCCTTTGACTTCATTTATGATCTTCTGGCGCCATATTATCCGGCAACAGGCCGTCCATCTGTCGACCCTGTCAGTATGTTCAAAATGCTCTTGATCGGATACCTGTATGGCATCAAATCAGAGCGGCGGTTGGTGGAGGAAGTTCAGCTCAACATCGCCTACCGGTGGTTTTGCGGATTTGAACTGGATGACACGATCCCAAATCACTCCACATTCAGCAAGACCAGAACACGAAAATGGCAGCAGAGCGATCTCTTTCAGAAAGCCTTCTATGAAATAGTCAAGCAATGCATAGACAGCGGGCTGATCGACGGAGAAGCTATGGCTGCGGATGGAAGCTACATTCCGGCTAACGTATCAAGAGAAAGCTGGATCAATGTAGAAATAGAAGTTGAACAGAGTATGCAAAGCTATCTCGATTCTTTGGATGAAGAGCTTTCCAATCAGCCGGGCTTCAAAAAGCCGCCAACAAAAATTGTAAGGAAGTGCCGTACCACCAGCCAAACAGATTCAGACAGCGGTTATATCAATCACGGCAGCAAACGCGGCATCGGGTATCTGATGGAAGCAACTGTGGACTGCAAACACGGTATTTTAACAGGTGTTGATGTATATTCTGCCAATGAGAAGGAAAGCCTTCTGGTCTTGCGGCATTTGGAACGGCAAATCAATCTTGGCATCCCAATGAGCCGGCTTGCTCTGGATCGCGGATATGAGACAGGTGCTGTTCACCGGGGGCTGGAGCTTCTGGGCATTACCGGATATATCCCCGCAATTCAGTTCTCCAATCCACCTGAGAAATATGGATTCTCCTACGATCCACAGCTCGACGCATTCATCTGTCCGGAAGGAGTTCCTCTTACATACCACAGGCTAAATTGCAGCAAATCGACGGGCAAATATCTGCGTTGCTACCAGGTCGAGGGCGATGTCTGTATGCGCTGTCCAAAGCGGCCGGGCTGTTTTGACAAGGCTGGAATTCGGCGCAGAGTGCTGGCCAGCAGTTGCAATCCGGCATTTTTCAGAGGGCATCAGCGCGTGGGAACTCCAGAATACCTGACCATGATGCGGCTTCGTAAAATCTGGGCCGAGGGCAGTTTCTCCGTCTTGAAACGGGAACACTGAATTCCATCCCAAGGGAGATGAGGGAAAGATATTCGTTGAAATGTTGATAGGCTAATTGCGAAACATTTCAGTGAGCGGCGCACGACGTCTCCCCCACGTTGCGAATCATCCGCGTGATCGTGTGCCAATAGAGGGTGAAATCCTCCCTTTGCGGGGCTTCACTTGAATCGTTGAGCCTTAGCTGAAATCATTCGTCGAATTTTGCATTTTATCAGTTATAACTGATAGATTTGCAATTTCGGCATTGATTTTCATTTGTAAGTGTGATATTCTATGACCAAATACGGAAGGAGGGCGAGGTTTTATGATCAAACGCGAACTGTATATGAGCCGTATCCGCCCGTTCATCGGGACGGAGTTGATCAAGGTCATGACCGGTATCCGCCGCTGCGGAAAGTCGGTCATGTTGGAGCTGATCCAGCAGGAACTCACGGAGTCCGGCGTCAGCCCGACGCAGTTTATCTCCATCAACTTTGAAGATATGGGCTATTCCCATTTGCAAACCGCGCAGGCGCTACACGACGAGATCACCAAACGCGCCAAGGAGATCGGCGGCAAGATCTACCTCTTTTTCGATGAGATCCAGGAGGTCAAGGACTGGGAGAAGTGCATCAACTCTTTCCGCGTCTCATTGGACTGTGACATCTACATCACCGGCTCCAATGCAAAGCTGCTGTCCGGTGAGCTTGCGACCTATTTAGGTGGACGCTATGTGGAGTTTGTGATCTATCCGTTCTCATTTGGGGAGTTCATGGAGCTGTACCGTTCGATTGCGCCTGATGCGTCCATTCAGCAGTGTTTCCAAAAGTACCTGCTTGCCGGAGGGATGCCCTATCTTGCAAATCTCCGATATGCGGATGCGCCGTCCAAGCAATATCTTCACGATCTGTTCAACTCTGTCCAGCTCAAGGACATCGTGAAGCGGAATAAAATCCGGGATGTAGATTTGCTGGAACGGATCATTGCCTATGTGATCGCCAATGTGGGAACGACCTTCTCGGCGACCTCTCTTGCAAAGTTCCTGAAAAACGAGCAGCGCACCGTCGCCCCGGAAACGATTCTGAACTATATCAAATACTGCTGCGAGGCGTACCTTTTCTATCAGGTGAAGCGGGAGGACTTGCAGGGCAAACAGATCCTTGCCTCCAATGAGAAGTACTATATTGCCGATCACGGCATCCGCGAGGCGGTCTTTGGCGGCAATATGCGGGACATCAACCTCATTTTGGAAAACATCGTCTATCTGGAGTTGCTGCGCCGGGGCTATGAAGTAACTGTTGGCAGGACAGGCGACAAGGAAATTGATTTTGTATGCGACAAGCGCGGCGAAAAGCTGTACGTTCAGGTGTGCTATCTGCTCGCCTCCGACGAAACGGTCAACCGCGAGTTCGGCGCGTATGACGCTATCCGCGACAACTTCCCGAAGTACGTTGTTTCTCTCGATGAGTTCGACATGAGCCGAAACGGGATCAAGCACCGAAATATCCGCGATTTCCTCTTGGCCGAGGAATGGAACTGAAGAAGAAAACCGGGGTCCAAGTGACCTCCTCGGTTCCTCTTAAAACAATGATACAAGATGCGCAAAACGCAAGACCTGCTAACAAAAAGCAAGGGAGAAATTCAGAAACTTGAGCAAGGAGATAAGATTATTTTTCAGCATGGTCTGCACCTTGGAATACTGCTGGTACTGCCTGTAGCAGTTCTTGAGCATAAGTCGGGTATCTTCTTCCGGAACGTACCGTGGCAAGGTAAGCCAGTGGTCAAGGCCGTAGTTTGCCAGCTTGATGGCGTCCTTCTTGTCGGTCTTAGCGCGCCGCAAGCTATTGTTCCGGTAATCAGGCACCAACATTGCGTTGACTACCGAAACATAAAAGCCGGAGTCGTTCAGCAGCCAAGCTACTGGAAAATGGTAATTACCCGTGGCTTCCATAACGACACGGGTCTCACCAGGTAGGCTTCTAAGCAGCTTTGCCAGTTCGCACAGTTCGCTGTCCGTGTGATGGATTTCAAAGGGTGGGACCACCAGTTCTCCAAAGGGACGCATGACGGCAATCATACTCTTGCCTTTGGAAACATCAATGCCAACAGAGTTCATTCGCATTCCTCCTATGCAGTATTTGTAATCAGAGACCATCCTTCTCTCATTGTCGATTCAAGCTACTCTGTGACACGGGCAATGAACCCAACCAGCTTAATCGAACGCTACAATGAGGGATGGGTAACAGTCTTACGTGCGGACATGGGAAGCCCAAGCGTCAAAGCGCCACCCGATTACTCCCTCATTGTAGCTTAGGCATGAGAACGAATAAAGCACGCCTGGTTGACGTGCTTTACCCGGCAATTATATTGTAGTAGCGTCAAACCTAACCACGCATAAAAGGCCGCCATCTCAAGGAGCTGTTGCTCACCGGGATGGCGGTCTTCTATTGTTGCGGCGTATAGGCATATGCAGTTAGATCTTGCGCTTGCTTTTTAAGCGTGTATCCGTGGGGGGTGGGGGCTTGTGGGGGGACGGTTTATTTCTATTGGGCGAACAGCAGGTCCAGGATCGGGGAAATGTTTCCGCCGTCCGCGCCGTCTTCGAGGATGCCGGCGGCGATTAAGCCCTCCTGATTCTGGCTGAGCGCCTGCATCGCGCTGATGTAGCCGTCCAGATCCTTGTTGATCTGCGCGTTTTCCGGCTCAGTTGGGTCGTCGACGTAATCCAAAAACTGGTCTGTCAGGTTACCGTCCTCGTCCTGAACAAACGACCCAAACTGCCCAAGCGCGGCAAGGATATCAGGAATTTTTTCCGCACCTTCTTTTTCACCGGCAGCGGCGATCTGCTGATTGACATAGTTATAATACTGTTCTGCATTGTATTCTTTGTCATCTACGGTCGTTGTCCAGCCCTTCGCTTGCTCGGAATAGGCAAAGGCGGTCATAATGCCGTACATCGCCCCCACATTGCTCATCGTTTCGCCCATATCATCAGGGTTAATAAGGCTCATTGCCTTCACATCCAGCGATTCCTCTTCCCCCTCATCCGCAGCATTGGTCGTAAACACCGCAAGTAGTCTTTCTGCGGTATTTTCGTCTGTTTTGCTCGCAGTCAGCAGCAGCGCCGCATTTGCCAGTCTCTGCTTATCAAGCTCGCTGTAGTTTCCGTTTTCATCCGGTTTTATCCCCAAGGTTTCGGGAGCCATACCGGCAGTTTGAAGAACACTCGCAAGGAAATTGCCCCCACCAAGGGCAGAATTCAGCGCATTGATCATTCCGCCCACATTGCCGGTGAGGGCGTTCATGGTCATGCTTTTGCCGCCGAAGGTCGAGGCGCGAAATGCGTCGAGCTGCGCCTCTGTCGCTGTAAATTCATAGTCCTTCCCGTTGATGGTATAGCGCAGCACCATATTCCCGTCCTTGTCGGTCGCCGCGGTGAGTACCGCGCCGTGGAAGGTGCCCGTCACCCTGTCGTATGCGAGGTTCGTATACAGCTTAAACCGGCTGTCCCGATTGCCGGAAAAATACTTCTGAAAGAATTCACCTTTGCGGTCGACCGAGGAGATGACCTGAGCCACCTTGCCGTCCTCGGCCAGAGACGCCGCGCCGCCGGATGGTCTCCCGTCATACTGTCCCGCGTCGTAGGACGCGGATGCAAAGGCCGTGTTCACCGCGCCGAGAAGCTGTAAGTCCGCCGCCTCGTTCGCCTTTTTCACATAGCCCGAGTACGCCGCCGAGCCGACGCCGGCCAAAATGCCCATGATCGCGATGACCACGACAAGCTCGACCAGCGTAAAGCCGCTCTGCCTGTTTTTGTCCATGACTGTTCCTCCTATTCCTGTTTTTTTCTCTCCTTCCCCGCCGCGGGGAGCGTTCGTTGCCTGTTCCAACGGTTCGCGCCCATCGCCCCCTTGATCGTCCGCGCGGACACATCTCTCGCTTGATTATAGCGGCCTCTGCGCATTTTTACAATTTTCTTGGTAATTTCTACGTTTTGTTTAACTTCTTGCGCCATTTTATTGCAAAATGACCCCATATCCCGCCCCGAATGCCCCGTTATCAGCGGTAAACGTAGGTAGGTTTTCGTTACACGACAGCTACAAAGCAATACCTTGTCAAATATATTGACAAGGTATTGCTATTTTGATATTATGTGGGTATTAGGAGGAAACGCTATGGCAAGCTATGATTACTCAATTACATCCTTGCAAAGCCATCTCTCGATGCTGCGCAAGCTCTATGGGTGGACGATGGAACAGTTTGGCGATCGGATCGGGGTCACAAAGCAGACCGTTTCCAATCTTGAGCGCGGTAAACCGAAAATGACAAAGCTTCAGTACATTGCGATCCGGTCGGTGTTTGAATCGGAGGCCAAGGAGCGGGATGGGGAAGAAAAGGAGATCCTACTAAAGATCCTCGATCTTGTCTGCGACCCTGATCCCGATGTCAGCGAAGTGCAGCGCAGCGAGGCGTTGAATACCGCCGCCGTTGCTGCCGGTGCTGCCGCCAGCGGCGTTGCGGCAGCAGCGGCGATCAAGGTGCTGACAAGTTCTCTTATCTCCAGCGGATTGTTTGTGGCTGCCCCGGCAGCCATCCCGTTCGTGACGAGCAGTGTTACGACCGCCTCATGGCTTTCAAAAATGTTACGGGAGAAGAACGCAGAGGATGAGAAGAAGAAAAAAGGAAAATGAGCGGTTCTGCAAGGCCTCTGCGTGAGACCTTTTCTTAAACGCGCGATTTTCTCAGGAGGTGCTTCTATGGAGATCCGAATCGGATCGTTCAACATGAATAATTTTGGCGGAAGTTCAAATAAGGATTTCGGAAAGATCGCGGAAATCATTGTGGAGGAAAACTTAGACGTCGTAGCGCTGCAAGAGATCTTCAGCGAGGGAAGAGGCGTAAGCAGGCTGTTGGAGCAAAATGTCAAGTATGAATTGTACAATTGGGACTATTGCTTTGCCGCGCCGTCTGAATCCCGCGATATCACCAAAATGGAAGATATGGTCGTGAAGAAGACGCGCAGCGAGGGATATGCGTTCCTTTGGAAAAAAAGCCGCTTCAAAAAAGTTGAGTTTTCTAAACTGGGCGAAACGCGACGATTTGAGCCCCGAATCATCAATTCCCTATCAAAAGACGTCTGTGTGGATTGTTCCTTTTTTGCCCGGGCTCCGTACTACATCAGATTGCAGCCGATCCACGGCGGTTTTTTCGAGCTGCGGTTAGTGAATGTTCACATTTTCTTTGGGGATACAAAGCTGTCCTCCATAGAAAAGCGGCAGGCCGAGTATGCTGTGTTAACGCAGCAAATATATCCGGAAATATGCCAAAATACTTACGGGCAGAACCGCACGCCATACACGGTCGCAATGGGAGATTACAACCTGAATCTCTTTAATCCGCTTGTAAATACGCAGAGCAAAAACTGCTATATATCGGAGGTGCATTCATACTTTGAGGGGAAAAAGCGTGTTCAGATATTGACGCTGCAGGATCAGCTGACCACACTGCGAGACGTTGAGCGCATGAAAGAAGGAGAATACGCCGACAGAGGCGCCCTTGCTAATAATTTCGATCATTTTACCTACAGCCCCGAGTTGTCAAAGTTTCAAAGTGTACGGTACGAGACAATAGATGCGATCAATAAATACTGCGACGGTGACAGCGCTTACTACCGCAAAAATATTTCTGATCACTTACCAATCGTGATGACAGTCAAAATATAACCGATCGATGGAGGATACTATGAATACCGAAAAAGTAAAGCAAACAACAGATCAGATAACCGCGGCCTATGCTTTGAACCTCTGGACGGTTTCAATTTCCCAGATCATCGACTATAACGATGTCAATGTTCTGAAGCAAGAATACGAAACCATAATGAACAATCTGAATCTGGACAATATGCCCAAGGATGAGGCTCTTTTGGATGTGATCAAAGAGATCATGGAGGAAATCACATTCCTCCGAATCAGCGAAGGGGATAAAGGGATCGTTGAGAGAGAATATCAGCACAAGCTAAAGAACGCTGTGTGGAGCGCTGTTCCCAACGTCGGAGCCATCTTTGCAACGGCAAATCCGGTCGCAATGGGCGTTACTCTTGCAACGCAGGTCGGTATCGGATACATGAATTATCGCCGCAATCGAGCCGACTATGAGCTGGAGAATGAAAGGACGAAGTGGCAGATCCAGCGAAATCGAATGGAGCATCTTCACGCGTTGCAAAAGCAGTTGTTTGAAACGGCATGGCGGATGACCGACGCGCACAAATTTGAGGACAGATTCCGCCTGACTGAGACACAGATATCCGATTACGATAAGGCCTTGATGCAGGCAAACCCCGTGAAGCGCTTTAACGACTTAGACGCCATGAAGAGCAATTATGAAGCCTACCCTGCATTTTGGTATCAGATCGGCAGCACGGCAAACAGCATTTATTTAAATGAAAATGATGCCGAACTGAAGGAGTATTATCGTGAAAAGGCGCTCGATTGCTTCAAGCAATACGATGAGTTGAATCAATTCAACTTGCTCCGTCATGATGTGATCACTGCCGCGTGGGCGCTTGAGTATTTGGAGCTGCAAGGTCTGAGCGATAAAGAGTGTCCCGAAGAGGCAAAACGCCTGATCGGCATTGCGGAAAAGCACGCAGGAAATGCCTTTGATGTCCTTGAATTATGCGCATTTTCCTATCTGCGGATCAGAGATTACGAAAATGCCGTCAGACTGTTCCATTTTCTTGTCAACAAGGACTATAATATCGAGATCAATACGCAAATACTCAGCGGCTTGTATATCAAGGAAATGTTTTCCGGCAAGGAAGAGGCTGTCAAAAGAGCTCGTCTGGAATATAAGCTGCTCCCGCGTATCACAGATGAGAAGTACATCATTCCTGTTCCGCCCGAAGGAACCGATATGTCCCAGTGGTCTCCTGCATGGAATAAGGAAGAGCCGTTTGATGACTTCGTTCACAGCGTTGAAGCGGAGCGGCGGCAGGAACATCTGGCGGAGGCAAGGAAGAATGCAAGGCCATTTTATCAGCGCCCCATTCTCATTGTAAGCGATAGCGATTTAGAAACGGAATCGGAATATTTTATGGCTGTCCTCAACGAGAACAAAAATAAAATTGACCCGTCATTGCCCACCCCCAGCCGTACAACGCCAAAAGAGTACAAAAAGCACCGTGAAGAATACGAATGGAAAGGAACTCATATCATTTTCCTCGGCAAGTCTCACGACGCAGATACGCTGCTGAAGGCAAAGAACAAAAAATGGGATCACGATGACATCGGGATCCGGTTCGCAACGCTTGGAAATAAGACGGTCGTTTATAGCGGAGCGCTGAAAAACAAGGAGATCGACCAGCTGGTCGCACTGGCAAAAAAATACCCCGTAACAGCGCCGCAGGGTGTTGGAACCATTTCTTATACGTTCCTGAAGGATACATTAGGGGCGCCTAAACTGGATGCTACTGACACTATTGCAACTGCATTGGCTGCCATTATCGGTTCGCCGCTGCTCGTTATCGGTCAGGCTTTAGAGCAGGCCGAAAACACGATCCAAGGAATTTCAAATCTTTCTGCAAGGAAGAAAATGGAGTACCTGAAATACTGCTTAGCGATCCTCCAGTATCTGGAAAGTGAAAATGCACTTGTAGAATAAATTGGCAGAATGGGGTACAAGGAGCATTGCGCTCAAAGCTCAGCACACCAACCGAAAAAGTCCCGTGTCCGCATCCCCTGCAGGATTTTTCACACCGGGTCAAAGAAGGTATCCGGCTTATTCGGGTCGAAGACCTCGTTGCAGGTCATCACTGTGACCAGATCTTCGGTATCGCTGAGGTTGATGATGCTGTGCGTCCAGCCGGGGATCATGTAGACTGCCTCAATCGTATCGCCGGAGACTTCAAACTCTACGGTCTCTCCGGTGGAAATGTTCCGCTCCCGGATCAACCCGTTCCCGTGCACGACGATGAACTGTTCCCATTTGGAGTTGTGCCAGTGCTGCCCCTTGGTGATGCTGGGTCTTGAGATGTTGATGCTCACCTGACCGCAGTCGGCGGTATGCACCAGCTCGGTGAAGCTGCCGCGCTCGTCGCAATTCATTTTCACGGCGTACTTGAACTTCTCCTTGGGAAGATAGGTCAGGTACAGGCTGAACAGCTTTTTGGCAAAGCTGCCATCGGGCATCTTGGGCATCAGCAGCGTCTGCGGCTGCGTTTTGAATTCTTCCAGCAGTGACACGATCTCGCCGAGGGTGACCTGATGCGTCACCGGGACATAGCAGTATCTTCCCTCTTCCCTTGCAACTGCGGTCACGCCATCGAACTCACAGTGCTGCTCCCTGCCCTCCAGCAGGTCGAACATTCCCTCCACAAGGTCATCAATGTAGAGCAGCTCCAACTCGGTAGAAGGGTCGTTGACGGTAAAAGGCGCATCGTTGGCGACCGCCCAGCAGAAGGTGGAAACGGCGCTGTTATAATTGGGCCGGCTATGACCCATCAGATTCGGAAAACGATAGACCGCGACCCTTGCTCCGGTCTCCTTCGCATAAGCAAAGAACAACTCCTCGCCCGCCTTTTTGCTGCGGCCATACTCGCTGTTGCCGAATCGACCTGCCAGCGTAGCCTGAATGGAGGAGGACAGCATAATCGTTGCCCTGTTGCTATGCTTTTTCAGGCAGTTCAGCAGCTCGGAGGCGAAGCCGAAATTGCCCTTCATGAAATCCTCCGGGTTCTCCGGACGGTTCACACCGGCGAGGTTGAAGACAAAATCCGCTTTGCAGCAGTATTCGTCCAACGCTGTGGCGGTGGAATCCAGATCGTACTCGAAAATCTCGTCAATATGGATGCCGGGGCGGTTATGGTTTTTGCCGTCCCTGATATTTTTCAGGTTATTTACAAGGGCGGTGCCCACCATGCCCTTTGCGCCGGTCACAAGGATGTTCATTTAGTACTTCCTCCACACCATCGTATTGACAACATTCACATAGCCCTGAATGATGCGCACGACCTTCATGGAAACGGTTTCGTCCACATAGTCGGGACAGGGCCTGCCCAGCACACCCTTTCGTTTCATCTCGATCGCCATATCGGTGGCGTTGAGAAGCTCACGGGTGGTAATGCCCGCCAGAATGAAATTGCCGGATTCCAGAGCCTCAGGTCGTTCGGTGCTGGTGCGGATGCACACAGCGGCGATGGGGTGGCCGATGGACAGATAGAAGCTGCTCTCCTCAGGCAGCGTGCCGGAGTCGGAGACGATGGCAAGGGCGTTCATTTGCAGCTTGTTGTAGTCGTTAAAGCCCAACGGCTCATTGACACGGACGCGGGGATCCAACCGAAATCCGCTCTCCTCCAGCTTTTTCTTGGAGCGGGGATGGCAGGAGTATAGGATCGGCACATCGTATTTTTCCGCCAGAGCGTTGATGGCGGTGAACAGGCTTTCAAAGTTTTTGTCAGTGTCGATGTTTTCCTCCCTGTGCGCGGAAAGCAGGATGTAGCGATCGTGCTCCAGCCCCAGACGCTGCAGCACGTCAGACGCGAGGATCTTGTCGAGATTGCCCCGCAGTACCTCCGCCATGGGCGAACCGGTCACATAAGTGCGCTCCTTGGGCATTCCCATTTCGTGCAGATATTTCCGGGCAGGCTCGGAATAAGGCAGATTCACGTCGGAGATCACGTCCACGATGCGGCGGTTGGTCTCCTCGGGCAGACATTCGTCCTTGCAGCGATTGCCCGCCTCCATGTGGAAAATGGGAATGTGCAGCCGCTTTGCGGAGATGGCGGACAGACAGGAGTTGGTATCGCCCAAAATCAGCAGCGCATCGGGCGTCAGCTCGGCCATGACCTCATAGGTTTGCGAGAGAATGTTGCCGCAGGTCTCCCCCAGATGACTGCCGACCACATGGAGCAGAATATCCGGGCCAAACTCCCCCGCCTCGTTTTTCAGTTCAAAGTCTTCCCAGAACACGGTGGAGAGGTTCTTGTCCCAGTTCTGGTTGGTATAGACGACGCAGGTGTCAAAATACTCCCGGCAGCGCTTTATCACCGCAGCCAGTCGGATGATCTCCGGCCGCGTGCCGCAGACGATCATGATCTTCAGCCTGCCGTCGTTTTTCCAAGTAAAGTTGTGTTTCATAGTATTCTCCACAAACAGGTTCCGTGAGAAGAGCGAATGCCCTCTCCATTGGTCTTATGTTTCCTCTGCAAGTCGGTTTTGTATGTAACTCAGAGATGCGATGGTCGCTACAGTTTCCTGAAGATCTAAGCGGCGTGTGTTGTTGGAGTTGAACTCCGTCAGGGTGTTGCGCCTCTCATCGCCCTCTTTGAAGAATTTGTCGTAATTCAGCCCACGATTGTCAGCGGGCACGCGGTAGAAATCGCCCATGTCGATGGCCTTGGCACATTCCTCGTTGGTGAGCAGGGTCTCGTACATCTTTTCACCGTGGCGGATGCCGATGACTTTGATCTCCTCCTTTTTGCCGCCGAACAGCTCACACACCGCCTCTGCCTGCGTTTTTATGGTGCAGGCGGGGGCTTTTTTGATGAACAGATCGCCGTTCTCACCATGCTCGAAGGCAAAGAGCACCAGATCCACCGCCTCTTCCAGGGACATGATGAATCGGGTCATGGAAGGCTCGGTGACGGTGATGGGGTTGCCGGCGCGGATCTGATCGATCCAAAGCGGAATGACAGAGCCGCGGGAGCACATGACGTTTCCGTAACGGGTACAGCAGATCTTGGTCTTGCCGGACATTCGGGACTTGGCGATCGCGACCTTCTCCTCGATCGCCTTGGTCATGCCCATGGAGTTGATGGGGTAAGCCGCCTTGTCGGTGGAGAGACAGATGACGCTTTCCACCCCCTCTTCAATGGCGGCGGTCAGCACGTTGTCCGTGCCGATGATGTTGGTGCGTACTGCCTCCATGGGGAAAAACTCGCAGGAGGGCACCTGCTTGAGAGCGGCAGCATGGAAGATGTAGTCTACCCCGCGCATAGCGCCCCGGACGGATTGCAGATCCCGCACGTCACCGATGTAGAATTTGATCTTATCCGCCACTTCCGGCATCTTTACCTGAAATTCATGGCGCATATCATCCTGCTTCTTCTCATCGCGGGAGAAGATGCGGATCTCGCCGATGTCGGTAGAAAGAAAGCGGTTGAGAACGGCGTTACCGAAAGAGCCGGTCCCCCCGGTGATCATGAGGGTTTTATCGTTGAATAGGGACATTTTATCTTCTCCATTTATAGCAAGATTACTTTTAACTTCTCGAATCATTAATGGCCTTATGGGTATTCTTTATCCAATCACAGACAACCGCAAGCAAGAGTGAATTTAGAAAGCAAATAACTGGTGCCCATATCATAGATATGTTGTATGCACCCAACCTTTTGAAAACCATACCTTGAAACAGATATACCATTAAGTGAACGATATACACAACAGTAGAATAGTCTCTTCCAATTTTTAAAAGGATTTTACTTTTGCCTTTTTTGAAGATGAATGCGGCAAAAACGAAAACTGCCAGAAGTGGCGTTGCGATATAAACCGTGCCATCTACTTCTGGCCACAATCGAGAAACAATGTAAATTTCAAGCAAAGAACATAAAACTATGCTAATTCCAACCGCTTTTATGGCAATGCTTTTCTGCATTAATTTCTCAAATTTTAGTCTTTTTTCATAAAACACTTCGCCTAAAAAGAAATACGGAAACCCAATGAAAAGGAAGTTGCGGATTAAAAGTTCTGGTAGAGCCTTCCCAATAATTGCCTTTGGATATGTGCCAAGGATAATGGAACAAGCTATCATCACGCTACAAAACACACTTTTTGCATTCACGCTGATATAATTGTTACAATAATAGGAAATACAAAGAACATATATCAGCGCAAGCAAATACCACAAGTGTGCCGAATCAGGGTGTGGTTCATTTACAAAAAGGAACAACACTAAGTTTTTCCATGTAAAATACCCTCGGAAATCTTTGGAAGGAATAATGCAGCTAAGAAACAGCTCAAAAGCAAGATAGATTGCTTGTCCGTATACAAATAGCTTACTTATATGTATCAACTGTTGCCTTTTCTTCTCGCGACTACTACAGTGATAAAAATACCCAGTTATCATCAGGAACAGAGGAACCGCAATTCTTGCTAATCCGACAATGTATTTTCCAATTGTCAAACTTATTTTTGCATGAATACATACAACCAGAAAGCAACATAACGCTTTTAACTCATCTACACCAGTTACTCTGTGTCTGTCTAATTATCTTCCCTCCAATTTTCTGTGTCAATCCTTTCTTTGCGATCCATAAATATCGAAAGCCTATAATTCAATGCATCTCTAAAATACAGGATATTATCAGATAGCCTTTACTTTCGACGCATTTTAATCAGCTGATTAGACACAATCAGCTTTAGTCCAATAAATTCTGCCTTCCTGCAGAAACACAATATAATCACACATACGGAGATTATTCCAATCATGAGTGCCTTCACAACCCATAGCACAAACGAGGTTACCCTTATAAAATCAGTCAAGAAAAAAGCAGATCCTGTTGCAAATAGGATTGCCGCAGAATACTGAGCATAACGTATGAAGTAATCTCCTAACCGCATATTGAAACCATGCTTATACAAGATATACGGTTCGACCCAAAGACTGGTTGTTACCGTGCTGATCAATGTTCCGAGAAGAATACCCATAAACCCATAGTAGTGAGCCAACGCGATGGATGACACTAAATTGATCAACGCCTCTATCCACGGCTTAAATCGATCGTTCCAAAAGAGACCCAGAGTAGTGTTGTAGGTCTGGCAAGTTTGACGCATACCGGAGATGTAGTAATTGATTACAATTACTGTTATGGCACCAGTTGATAGAAGATAGTCTTCGCCAATCCACAGACGAATGAAATCGTTTGCTAAATTATAAATGCAGCATGTTGATATTCCATAGAAGCACATATTCAAAAAAAACATCTTGTCGAATACTTCCTTGGATTTATCAGCATTGTTTTCGGCATTCAAGTTGCCAACACTTGCGGTAACAGACGTAAAAAACATCGTAATAATGCTTTTTACCGTATTAATGAGCAACAGATAATTTGAGTATAAACCAACGATTACAAGTCCGCCATTGACAAGTGCTGTTGTCAGAACATTATCTGTTCCGTTGACAACGATTCCACCCACCTTATGAGACAGTTGTGCGCCAACGTACTTCATTAGCGTCTTGGTTTCTTCTTTTGTCAACCTTTCCGAATTCCCTTTCAAGTACGGATACAGATTATCGCACTGATGTGAGATTCGGATGTTAGAACCTATTGTACATGCGATCACAACTAACAAATACAGTAGATAGTTTCTTGTAAAAAAGAGTATGATAAACTGCCCAGCGCACTGGATTATAGAAAACAGTGTCCGATTAATTGTATTGAGGTATTCCTTTTGATCTGCCGACAGCAGAGAACGCTTATAGGTAAAGAAATACGACACCACGGAGTTAAATAGAAACAAAAGATAGATTAGCGTGAAATGGGGTATATCTGGGCGGTCCTTAATTAGAAGATCCAAAAATGGGACCAGACATAACCCAAGCCCCAAGATTAGAATTCCAATGACATTGTACGCCAATCGGTAAAAACTCATCAGAGCCTTTGTTTTTCGAATATTTTGTTCCTGTAAGGGTTTATACAAACTGAAGGAAATTGCTACTCCAATGCCTAACTCAGCAAGAGAAAGCATCGAAAGGATGTTTGAAAACAATCCGCTTAAGCCCAAATACTCTGCTCCCAGAAATTGAATAAAAAATGTGCGATTTATAAAATTTAGCAGAATAATGATCAACTGCGCTCCAAATCCAACCGCTGCATTTCGGATTGTATTTGTCAATCTTGACATATCTTACATATCTCCTATGAAATTTGCTGGAGGGCTTTACAGAAGTCGGCGTAATATTGTTTTATCCCATTTTCTTGCTTTGGCGCGGGCGTATTGTCTCTGCAGTTATCACATATTTTCAACATCGCTTCCATCAAGCGATTCTCAAAATGCGCATCATAATCAATGAGTGTTGTATTTTCATCCGCATATTCCGGAATCCCTCCTATGTTTGTCGCAATTAGAGGTTTACAGCAGGCGGCAGCCTCCAAAGCAACGAGTGGAGCCGCTTCGTTGCAGATAGACGGCGCAACAACGCAGTCTGTAGCACAGTACAGCCTGTTTAACAAATCGTGCCTCACATAGCCTGAGAAAACGACCTGCTCATTGACAATTTCCTGAACTCTTTCAAAATAATTTCTTTCGTTGTCGGTAGAGGGGGTGCCGACGATTAGCAACGTGGCATTTGAAAGATTGGCTGCCATAAACGCTCGCACAAGTTCTAAGATGCCTTTAATTGGAGAGATGCGGCCTATATAGGTAAACAGCACGTCCTCGTCACGAATGTTAAACTCTTTTCGAACAACGTGTCTAGCTTCAGCCGCATCTTCACCGATAAGCGGAATTATGTCTGTACAATTTCGAACCGTCAAGACCTTGCAGGCCGGATTAACACTAACGACACGCCGATTTACAAAGTTCGAAACGGTGATTACGGCATGACATTGACTCGCGATACGCCTTACAGCATTCTGCGAGAGAACTGACAAGGGATCACCATGCAGATACCAGATCACCTTTGAATGAATCTTCCGGAATATGTACTCCATTTCATAATTAATGCTGGTAATGATCACATAATCATATATATTCTGGTTGATGAGTTTTACAAGTTCTGACATTGTTTTATCGGGTATGTGCAATTTAAACAGTTTCCAAATAATGTTCTTTTTGCAATATCTCCCATTTTGATGTTTTTTATAGAAGATATAATTTGTGTTTTTGTAGAGAACGGTTTCTTCCGCTGCGGCAGTATCCTGAATGCTGAACACATCAATAGAAAGCTTATGCTCTGCCTCATTCACTTGACACAAATCATCAATCAGTGATTCAACGGCCCCGCCCTTGACTGGAGGGTTAGGCAAATCCGCAAAGGTTGCTATCGCTATTTTCATTTTTGATTACCTCAAGGTTTCTTCAACTTTTTTCAAATAGAAATCTTGCAATTTTTTACTCTCTATTTCAATATCATATCCCGCCTTTCGCACAGTTTCTATGTCAACTGAGCGATCTCTATTGCCTGATGTGGTAATCCGATAAACTTCATTTGCCCAGTCTGCTGCTGTTTGCTCTAATGAGAGGTAAGAGATCTTGCCAAGAATATTGGGTTCTTCCGGAACTTTATCAGATACCACACACCGCAAACCATTGCACTGCGCTTCAATCAAGACAATGCCTAAACCTTCAGATTTGGAGGGAAGCATAAAGATGTCAAGAGCATTCAGCAAAGAAGGAACATCATTTCGCATTCCCAACAGCATTACAGATTCTTCCAGCTTCAATTCGCAAATCTGCTTTTCAATTACATCCCTCAATGGCCCGTCTCCAACAAGGACAAGGACACTTGTGGGATCCAGCTTTTTAAATTCTGCAAATATCTCCATCAAAAATACGTGATTCTTTTGATGATCGAATCTTGCGACACAGCCGATAACTGTTTGATGATCGGCTATTCCCATATTTCTGCGTACTTCTTGCCTGCGTTTTTGTGAAAAAACATATTTCTTCGGGTCTATCGCATTCTTCACAATTTGAAATGGCAATTCACCAAACATAAATTTACCGGCATCTTCAGAACAAGCCAGCAAATCAGTTGCTATTTCCATTAAATGTCTCTTATTGTATCTTTCAACGAGTAACTGCCTTTTGCGTAGCGGCTCAAGGTAGTCGTTATTATGGGAGTGAAGAATTCTTGTTCGGACACCACACTTTTTTGCGGTTTTTAGCAGTCGCAGATTTGCGGCAGAGCAGTCGTTAACATGGAGAATTGCGATTTCCGGGTGCTGCTTAAAAAAATGCGGTCATAAGTTAACCCTTTTATTGGATGGTGTTTAACGCCAACAATCTTTTTATATACATTCCCTCCCATCTTTTTGATCTCGTCCTCATAGGCGATCGTCATCTTCTCGGGAACAATAAAATCAAATTGCACCAGCCTTCTATCTATGTGCCTATAATAATTCATCAAATATGTTTCGATGCCGCCTTTGTTGTATGACATTCCTCTATGAAGTACTCTAATCGGACAATTGGTTACCATTTTATCGTTTTCTTCTCCCTTTGTAGCGTAACGTAATGGAAAAAATACATCATTCTGATTGGCAACTTTATATTGTGATTCAAAAAAATCCTAAACATTACTTCAGTGTTTTTTAAAAGGCTGCGTCTTTTCCATGCTTTTTTCAAAATATTGATTTTTGAAAATGTACTTCCAATAGAATCCCCTGAAGTTGATAGATGACCAAAGTTTTGCATCTGACCGGCGACCATGCTTCTTTGAAGCTCAAGCTGCTGGTTATTCACCAAATACAATGTGCGTAGATGTATGTTCAAAAACAACTCATACAAGCATTCGGCAGAATAACAAGACCCTTGAATGTGGTCACAAAGTTGCGATATTTTTTGAAGAATGACCTGCTGCACAGGCATTATTTTTTCGTGGTTTTTTTCTTCGCTGACATATTCCTTCAAAACGGGAACTACTTTATGTTCCTCGTTTTCCTGATAATGATCTGTTGCACCGTGGCTGGCCCATAGAAGTCTCTCTAAAAAAACATGATCATACTGCCACAAATCCATATCACGGGAGTTGATAGGATTCTGCGCAAAGATCAAACCGTTCTTCCTTCGGCCCTCTGTGATAAAGGCAGAATTGATGATACCAATATAAAACCCTGCACAATCCAGGCCTTCTAAAGAATTGCAGATATTATCCTGCATCGTACCATTCCAGCCCACATCTGCTACGGCAATCGTATGCCCTGATGTCATGCCCTCTTGCGCACAATAACGCCTAAAAATGCTGCGATATCTAATGCGGGAAGATTCGTATAGTTGCTGAAAATCTTCTCTTGCGCACAAATCCACAAAAGTAGGTGAATTAAAAAAATCTTGTATCGGCTTACAAATTTCCGATTGCTCCATCTGTAATTGTTCCGAAATGGAAGCCATGCCGGTGTTTTCCAAAAAATCCGAAACAGATAGCTGAGGATACCTCCGTAACAATGCAAACTGTTCTACACCAAGAGGTTTTAATGATGCAGGATAAGTTGCCTTTCTTGAAACGTACAGATAATGAGTATGTATTGACTTGTCCTTGATTTTTTCAAGATAGAGATCAAAGACCTTCTTCAAAAACTCGCCTTCTCGGGAGAGAAAGTAGATATCTTGAATCTCCTCCCGAATCAACTCTTTATAAAGCCGTTCTGCATATAGGTACAATAAAAAGCAGTAGTTGGAATATCCTAAAATTCCGGAAACCTCTCTTTTTGCGATTTGCTTAAGTTGTGCTACCAACTCTTTGTGCTGATCCTTTCCCTCGCCGCTATCTAAGCGAAATGCTTTGATCCCCCAGTTGTTTGCCATTTGGACGTCTGATTTTTGATTGTCACCCACCATGACACATTGTGAAGGATCGATATTCATTTTTTTGCAAACATACCCATAGAGACCACCGAGGTGCTTGGATGTTTTACAGTCTGAGGAAACAAAAATCCACTCAACTTTATTATAGACATCCTCTCGCTGTAAGAAGATGCGTAATTCCTCCTGCCCTAAATAAAAGTCTGAGACCACAACGACATGAAGACCTCTTTGGTGTGCTTCCGTTATTAACGTAACGGTTTCTCCGATATAACTTTGACTTGCCAATTCAGCTTGAATTTCCGCAGCATGAGCGATCTCGTAGAAATCCGACTCTACATACTTACAAGAAAAACGCTTATCCAAATCGACCAAACGTCTATAGATTTCATCGCACAGGCCATGATAGTTAAATTCCCCTGCTTCTGCTCTGGAAATCACTGCCTGTTCAGCTTTCTTCCGAAGTAAAAACAGCATGGTCTCATCTACAGCATAGTTCAATTTCAGTGCAAGTTTTTTAGCCCAGAGAATCTTTACTTCCTCTGAGGTACAGTTTCTACGGACAATCGTCCCAAAGAAGTCCAGGAAGAGATACTCTACATTGTGTTCTTTACAATAATCCAGGATATTATGAGTCATATAGCCTCCTGTTGTACTATCCTCTTTAGACGCCTTATCTTCATTTCGATAATAGCCAACCGACCACAATGGCACATGATCCATCGTGCATATCGCCCTATTTGACCGGATTGGTGTGTACAAATATTGGCTGCTCTTTGTAGATCAGTCAGACCTTCCATTAAGCAACGAATCTTTTCTGTAGCCGCTACCGTCATGTTTCCCCAATATACACATTCCATCAGTACCGACGCATAAGCGCCGATCAAAAAGGATGAAAGTCCGACCGACGACTCGTCCCAAATACCATGAGCCTTGTATAAACCCACATAGCGATTGTATAACTCGCAGTATTCCTCCCAGTAGCGCATTGGTTCCCGGCTTCTTTTTGATAATGAATCAGCAGTGTCCACGCGGTAAAAACAAACAGGATCGTGTATCAAAGCGATTCGACGAACATACTTTAAGTAACTTAAATTGAAGCGAAAATCCTCTGCAAACTGTACATCGGGTTCAAATTGAATTTGATAATGTTTGATTATTTGTGAGTTGTAGAGTTTTCCCCAGTTGGCTCCCCAGTATGCTCCAGCTTGAAATTTTAACATTTCATGCAGATATTCTTTAATCGAAACGCTGTCTGAAAAAGTGGTCATATAGTCAATCAATGCCAGTTCGCTGTTTTCATCAAACGTCTTAAATGCACATGAGACATAGTCAGAATCCTTTATAGCCGATATCGCTTTTTCAATGAAATGGGCATCCATCTGGTCATCGCTATCCAGAAATGCAATATATTCACCATTAGATTGCGCAATTCCACAATTTCTTGCTTTTGCAACTCCACGGTTCTCCGTATGAAGGACGGAAATACGGCTGTCCGTCTTTGCAATATTGTCTATAATATGTCCAGACTGGTCGGTTGAACCATCATCGATCAAAAGTACTTCTATGTCGCCGTAAGTCTGCGATAAGATACTCATTACGCACTTTTCAATGTATTTTTCAGCATTGTAGACTGGTACGATTACGCTTACCAAACAAATCTCCCCCTCAAGCCTGCCAAAATGTTGTATACGGCAGAATATAGCAGGAACCAATTGTAAACAAGAGATATTGTGCGGACATCAATATATACATACTGGATTTTAGAAGCAGACGTGAATTCCTACTTTTGACTCTGGAGACTAGGTTAGGAATCAAAATCACATAGGATATCAGAAAATAAAACGCCGCCCGGAAAAAAATATTCTGAGATGTTACCAGAATCTCAAAAAATACAGCAAACCAGCCCATATAATACAGGATAAAGTAATCTTTGTCAGTTTTTGAATATTCCTTCAGGAACACTATCGCCATAACATATAACACTGCAATAACAAACATCATTGTGGCTCCGGAGTTAGACAAGGATAAATTATAACCTCGCTCTTGTATGAAAATAATGAGAAGAGCTGCAATCGTTCTGCGCAATATGAATACAACCACAAGAAGTAGGCTTGAATAGCGGAGCATTGTTGTAGTTATTGTAATTCGGCGCAACAAGGGGATGATTATGAAGATAAAGGCAGAGGAATGGAACAGAGAACCTAGTATTACGCATAGATATGGAGAAAAACGTTTCTGTTCTTTCATTTCTATCAATGACAGAACAATAAACCCCATTGCAATTGTCTGTCGCATACCTGTCAAGGAAAACTGATACAGATTGAATGCTAACAGAATGATAATACTTAAAACGGGATCATCCGAATAACGATAGATTAACGTCCACACCATTATTACAAAGAAAGCTGCGACAACAGAAAACAAAAAGGTGTAGTTCTCTGATATGCAACTTAGAGCCTTAAGAAAGATGAAAAAAAACGGATCCGTTTTTGCATACTGAATTACCTGTCTTAGATCCATCGAAGACACGAGTTCAAACATATACTTATAGTTATAGGAGTCTCCACCGACATCCCATCTTCGAAGTGCGGCGATTAAAAAATAAGCAATCCCACTGGTAATGCAGAACACACGCTTACCGTCTTTTATATATTTACAAAAAAAACCATTTATCAGGGTCAGAATATATGTCAGCAGAAAAATATTCATTGGATTATCACCTAAAACCTATCAGCAAAAGCTTGAAAATATAGGGGTTCCTCTATTTAAGCCCTTGAATTGCCGTATGATGCGTGCAGGCTATTTATTCGTGGAAATTTGGGAATACAGCTCGACATACTCTAAAAAAGTTTGTTTTTTGTTGTATAAGGATTCGGCTCTTTGCCGACATTTTTCTGAGTAATACTTTTTACCGATTTCCTGAATGCGAGTTATGCTTTGTAGAAGCTGCTCATAGTTACCATATGGTACGACCTCTCCTGTTTGCCAATCCACTATTTCTGCACTGCCGCCGGAATCGTAGGTAATCACAGGTGTACCACACGCGATTGACTCAATATTAACTGTTGGAAAAGAATCTGCCTTTGTAACATTGACAAAAACATCCGCTGACGAAAAGCACTTTGCAAGTTCAATCCGATTTTTTATGAACCCACTCATAAAAACGTGAGCATTTGAGTTCTCTGCGATTTGCTTAGGTGTACAACCAATTAAAAACAATTTCATCCTTGGCCCGAGTTTTTTAACAACGTGATCGTATGTTTCTCTTCCATCTTCGGACAGCCATTTATTCGCCATTCCCAAAATGATAAATGCATCATGTTTATGCAGTTCTTCGTATACATCTGTCTGGTAAGGTTTGAAAATATTCAAATCAATTCCGTTGCAGATCGTTTTTTCCACTCTCTCTGCCAGCAGGGATTCTCGTGCACATGCAGTAATCCATTGTGAGCATCCGACAACATGAACATAAGGATTCTCACCGATCAGTTTTCGTTTTTCCTTAAAATCTTCTGCAGAACGATCAAAAAAGTAGCTCGGAATATCTTTCCTCCTCCGGGGGCAGTTGCCACATCCTGATTTCCAGAGATTACAGCCATCATATAAAAAGTGGCAACACTTCCCTGTGAAAAACCAGCAGTCGTGAAGGGTGATCACTGTTTTGATCCCGCGCCTTTGGATATAGCGAAATAGCAGGGGGACATGGATATAATTGCTGTGTAAATTATGCAAGTGGATAATATCAGGGCAGATCTCATCGATCCATTTCAATAGTTTCAATGTTGCCAGCAGGGACCCACCACCCTGTCTTCCTAGAATTCTCGACCTTAACGCATGAATTTTATGATCCAATCGATTCCCCATAACAAGAATATGATCATTGCGCTGATCTTCCGACAAAGATGCACATACATAATAGGTATCAAACCCAGCATCAGCAGAAACTTGTGCAATTCCAGAAATGATCTCCCCTGTACTGCCAGTCCTATATGTTGCATTGATTTGCAAAATTTTCATATGTCCAGTTCCTTGAATTAGTTATCTTTATCTAACAGATGCTCAAATGAATTCCTTAACGATTCTTGCACCGCCTCGATTTCATGGTGTTTTTGAGCAAAATCTCTTGTGCTTTCCACATTCTTCGCAAAGAGAGCCTGATTTTTAACGAGGCTGGAAATCGCTGCTTCAATTTCGCCGGCATCATCGATAACGACCGTTCCCGGGACTTTACGGATATATGCGATGGAGGAAATCTTTTCGGGTCCGATTCCTAGGACCTGGTTTCCGCTTTGCAGACAGTCGATAACTTTTGTGGAAAAAGAATACCGCACCGTATCAATTGCTTGCTGTTCAAAGGACTCCACATGGAGTACGACATCTGCTCCGTGCATTATCCGTTTGACTTCCTCATAAGGTCGAGGTCCAATAATGTGGGAGGCTCCAGGCCTTTCCAGCTTTTTCTTTACTTCCTCTGTAATAGCTGCGCCGGTATAGATTTCCAGCACTGCTTTTACACCACTATCATTTATTCTTTCCAACGCATCGGCAACTGCAGACAGGGTATCATCCCGACCCCAAAATAGATTTCCAGCATAGACAAATCGAAGGGGGTGATTGAGAAAACCCTTCGGTTCCATGGAAAGATCGCAGCCTTTATAGAGCGTTGCAACCGATCTGCTAAAGCGTTTTGCATACAGTTCGGATATTTCATCAGAAATTCCATAGAGTTTGTCCGCAGACAGAATGCATTTTGCAAATTCTCGTTTCAGGTAGACTCTACGATAGAAAGTACACCGGTCATAGCTGCCGAAAACATCATCAGCAATCAATAGCACGATTTTGCATTGTGTGTGCTTTTTCAAATATTGAATCAACGGCCACAGAATATAGGGACTTGCTGCAAAGGAAAAAAGAACATTCGGTGTATTTTTTGCAAGAAACCTGTCGAAATATTTATTCAGCCACAACCTACTTCGCCAGATTTGCTCATGCCAAAAGTAAACGAACTCATTCTTCTTCTGGTGTAATTTATTTATTTGAGCCTGTTCCTTCTCGCCAGCAGTGTTTTTGACGGTGCGCATCTTTTGTATTTCTTCAGACGTGAATTGCTTTCCCTCAATGTGAAATTTGAAAACTCCCTTTAGGATATCTACGGCAGAGAGATTGCAATAGGAAACAGACACTTTATTATTTGGCATTTTCTTTCTGGCATAAAAATTAGAAAAGGAATCTTGTTTCCAAACATTTCCGTAAAAAAAATTGGAAACGGTATTCCCAAACGAGTTTTCATCATTCCATGCCGCCTCTGAAAAGACCAAAATGTTCATAGTAAGCTATCCTTTTATCGTAATACTATCGTTGGCTCTGGTGCAAAAACAGTTGCATTCTCTGGAACATCTTTATTGATCACACAGCCAGATCCGATTCTTGTTCCGTTTCCAATATGAACTCTCCCTATAATCTTCGCTCCTGCACCAATTAAGACTCCATCTCCAATAACTGGCGAACCTCTACCTTCTCCAATCGCAACTTAATGGTAAATTGTCACATTTTCGCCAATGATCGCATTATGACTAATGATAATACCATATAATCCGTGTGGGAACGTTGGTATACCACGAAACTCTGCACCAAATCCTATATGTGTTCCAAGCGATGCGTTGTTGAACGCATTGCAGCGTTTTTTATATATAAAAGCTTCATTTCGCAGACTATTTTGGCAATGCTCGTTCCTCCTGTATAGCGGATGACATCATTGCGGTATTTCCAATATTTACGAGGATTATAGTGCTGAATGAAATATCTCATCTTACGCTCGATATTCGAGAGCTGTACACTTGCCATGAGTTACCTCAAAAGTTCTTCTTTTTTCGCCAAAACCTTCTCACACAATACGCTGCTGTCAAACTTCTCTCGTGCAAACTTTGCCGCAGCCTGCCCCATTGCATTATAATCCATTAAGCGAATTTGCTTCATTGCTTCCGCAAGGGCCCCAGCATTTTTCACCGGAACAACCAATGCCGTTTTGCCCCGTTCAATTGCATCCGTCGGACCGGGAATATCCGATACAATTGCCACGGTCCCTACAGCAGCCGCTTCAATTATGACATTTCCAAATCCTTCTCGATAACTGGGAAGAAGTAAGACATCTATTGCAGCATAATATCGCTCAATGTCCGAAACTGTTTCATGTATGATCACGCTGGGATCATTTTGAGCGCGTTCAAGGAGTGCTGAATTCAGCGTTCCCTTACTTTCAGAACGCCCTATCAGCAGGAGTTTTGCATCTGTATTCAGGCTAAAATAGGCTTCTAATAGTTCATTAACGCCTTTGTCTCTGGTGATTCTGCCAACGAATCCATATACAAAATCGTTTTCGGAAAGCCCTAGCTCTCTTCGAACCTCATCACGCCATTTTGCTCGGTTCTTATCGCTAAAGCGAATCAAATCGACGCCTCCAGTACTGCCATTCCAGATGACCGAGACTTTTTCGCGAGGAAATAAGCCTTCTGAAATTCCCCATTCCATATTGGATTGACTAACGCATTCAATGGCTGTTGAATTGGCGCAGGTAATTTTTTCAATTGCTTTTAAGACTGCTTTTCCAATTCCGGATGCGCCCAGGTAACGAAAACCCATCAAATGATAGTTTCGTACCTTACAGCCCGCTTTCTTTGCGGCAATGGATGCGTAAAAAGCCGCATTCGGCGTAGAATACTGGATCAAATCAAAGTTTTGTTCTTGAAAAATCCTGAAAAGATTTTTGACTGCTTGCAAAGAACCTATTATAGAAATGCCTCGTGGAATCTCTACGTCGATGTAATGGACAGAAGGATTTATTTTTTCCTGCAATTGCGTTCCATAAGAACAGATTATAGTCACGTCAAACCCATTTTCATCCAGATAGTTCAGTTGATCCTTAAAAAAACCCATTGTTCCCGGGATCGTCGTGATATAACAGATTTTTTTATTCACCTTTCCGCACCATAACTTCGTTATATTTCATCATATAAATCCCGTCCTCATACTTTCCAATCTGCACAGTGTTTGCATTGCCTTCCAGATTGTTCAAGATCAAGCGCATATGATCAACATCGGCTTCATAGGCGTGAGGATATCCGCCGCCAAAACGAGGGTTGACTTCAGAAATATAATACTCGCCGTTGACATCAAAAACATCAATGTCGATTTGGCCACGGTATCCTACTTCCTTTACAAAACGAACGATCAGGTCAAAAAGTTTGTCATCTTTGAAGGATACAGCCTTGTCCGTTTCTCCGGCGCGCATCTTTAGCTTTTTTTTGGTAAATATGGACACCACTTCGTGAGATACCATGTCAATGTACACGTCCGCACCGATCTCTTGCCCATCCAGGAACTCCTGAATCATCAGTCCATCTTCGTGAGCAAATAGTAATTCAACCGTCTCTCGATCATAAACCTTGGAGATAGAGATGCTGGCACTGCCTCGCGCAGGTTTTACAAACACCGGATAGGAGATTAGTCCTGCATCAACATCTGCATAGAAGGCTTCCTTATCCATATAGGACTTAGCGCACCTATAGCCGTGGCTTATTAGCCAGTTGTACATCTCAAACTTGTCCAGAGACATTTCGCACAGTGCAAAGGAAGATCCAATCACCGTAGTCCCTAGTGCCTTGAACTTATCCTCGTGTTCTGCCAACAGGGAAAGTTCGGGATCGATCAAGGACATAACGCCGGTGACTTTTTCTTTTTTGCAAATATCCAGAATGACATCCAGATATCCGGGGGCAGACATTCTGGGGACGATATAATACTTGTCCGCCTCGTAGATCGCAGGAGCCAGATCGCTGCAATCTGTTGCAATTACAAGCCCTTTGCCCACCAAAGCTTTCTTAAAATATTGGAGGATCTTATTGCGTGTGCCTGCACTGAGAATCAAAATGTTCATAGTGCGCCATTCCCTTTCTCCTGCCGAGGATTTTCTATTCTGTAGACGTTTAGATGCCCATTGCTACAGGGACGAATAACTTTAAACAGCCCATATTCTCTACACTCGCTGACAAGCTCAAAGCCGTTTTTTTGAACCGTTCTGATAGAGGGGAAGTTTAATTTCTCTATGTATTCATATGCGTAGTCATAATCAACACCTAAATTGTGCAGGATAAAGTTAATCCCTTTGCTTGCATAACCATTTGAGCGTTGACTGGGTACAACCCAAATAGGACCAATTACAATATCGTGCTTTGTGCTCATTGCAAGTCTGGATCCTCCGCGGCCGACCACCAGATGCCCAATAACTGCATGGTTTTTTACCATATAAATTACTTGATATTGTGATTTATACAGTTCACGAATCATGCGAATTCTATGTACTAATCTAGTGAAATAAGGGGGGATTTCATTGCCTTTATAGCAAGGATAATAGATACGGCAAATAGAAGGATGGAAGGAATAATAACGAAGGTCGTCTATTTCTTTCAAAAACAACAGTTCATTCACGACTTGCCACCATCATTGCTTTTCGGATTTCTGCAAAATTTCCCTCTGTTTTTGAAGTATCTATCGCATTATCCGAATGACTAAAGAAAACTTGCACAGATTTCAAAATGACCTTTAAATCAAACAGGAAGGAAATGTTATTTACATATTCCAGATCGTAGGAAAGTTTCTTATCCCATCCGCAGATAGTTCTGCCATTAACCTGTGCCCAACCTGAGAGTCCGGGTCGTACGTCATGTCGATGGTGCTCGGCCTCGGTGTAATACGGGAGATAGCTAACCAGCAGCGGTCTTGGACCAATAACGCTCATATCCCCCTTTATAATATTAAACGCTTCGGGCAACTCATCCAGACTGGTTCCCCGAAGAAATCTGCCATACTTGTTCAGACGTACCTCATCAGGAAGGAGATTGCCGTTCTTATCTTTTCGGTTGTCCATCGTTCGGAATTTAATAAGCTTAAAAATTTTTTCGTTTTTCCCAGGTCTCTCCTGCGTAAAGAATGGATTTCCACCCATGAAAATTGCACCAAGTATGATCAAAATGATGTACAGCCACCAGAATACGATCACTGCCGCCAAGCCACAAAGAATGTCCAGCAACCTCTTAAAATACTTTTCATACAAGCCGTATGGCTTATGTGTGTTCTCCATAGATCTCATTTCTATCCCATTTTCTATTGATCCATATTGCATATTTCCAACAATGCGATTTTTTTACTCAAAGCACATTCTAATGATCTCAATGACCTTGTCCTGTTCCTCTGCGGTCATTTTATTATCGCTCGGCAAGCACAGACCCCTTTCGAAAAGATCCATGCCCACGTCCGGACAGACGCCGCCGATGTAAGCGTTGGACCCCGCTCTGCCGCTGCCGTTACGAACCACAAACGGATTCATTCGGAAAATCGGCTGCATATGCATCGGCTTCCAGATCGGGCGGCCTTCTGCATTGTACTTCGACAAGGTTTCAAGGATCTCGGTCGGGCAGCTTTTGCCGGGTTCGCTGATGCAGAGCGCTTTCTGTTCCCCACGAACCTGCTGGCACATGGCGTCCCTGTCGATCAGCATACAACTCAGCCAGAAGTTCGGCTTGCTGTTCTGCTCGTCGTATGGGTTCATCTGCACGGGAAGCCCCTTCAGACCCTCCCGGTAGCGCATATAGATAGCCTTCTTCTGCGCGATGTGCTCATTCAGATAAGGGATCTGCCCGCGCACAACGCCGGCGATCACATTGCTCATACGGTAGTTATAGCCCAGATCTTCGTGCTGGTACCACGGCGCCGCCTCGCGGCTCTGCGTTGACCACTTGCGTACCTTCTCGGCATCTGCCTTGGAATCGGTGAGGAACATTCCACCGGACGAACCGGTAATGATCTTATTTCCATTGAAACTGATGCAGCCGTAATCGCCAAAGCTGCCGGTTTCTTTTCCTTTATATGTAGCACCCAGGGACTCCGCTGCATCTTCAACGATCACAGCTCCGTGGGCAGTTGCTATCTTCTTAATTTCATCAATCTTGCCCGGTGTACCGTAAAGGTGTGCAACCACAATCACCTTGACGTCCGGGTAAATCTCAAATGCCTTTTTCAATGCCACCGGGTCCATATTCCAGGTGTCACGCTCGGTGTCGATGAAGACGGGAATGCCCCCCTCATAAACCACGGGATTCACCGTGGCGCTGAAAGTGACGTCGGAGCAGAAAACCTTTTTGCCGCTCAGCGAACCCTTGCCGATCACTGCTTGACCGTACATAGCCTCTCCCGCAAGCTTTACAGCAAGGTGGAGAGAGGCCGTTCCCGCCGACAATGCGACGGCGTAGCGCACACCGACCCGTTCGGCGAGCAGCCGCTCCGTCTCGTCAATGTTCTTCCCTACCGTGGACATCCAGTTTGTCTCATACGCCTCGGCAACATATTTCATCTCATCGCCGTGCATCGTGGGCGATGACAGCCAGATTTTGCGCTCAAACGGTTCAATCATCATTCGATTTCTCCCTTTTACCTTCAACACATCCCGATCCGCCCCGCCGCGCGGCAGGGGCTTTTCCATTTTCTCCCGCAAATGATCTCCTCCCACAGCGATTTGCGGGATGTAAAATATTTATACATACAATTATATCGCAAATGCGCGGGATAAGCAATGCCATTCGACCAAAATCCCCCCCTTCTTCTGCGCGAAAGCTGCCAAGCTCTGCCCGCGTCGGCGCGAAACGCGGGACTTCTTGAATATGCCGGCCGAAAACTACACCCTGACCGTTAGCCGTCCGACACTCTGACCGCTGAAAACGGACACCCTTTCCGCTGGTCCTACACCGAGGCCGTGGTGTATGCACCACCACGTCGGTCCACGGACACCGCCCAAATGGTGCACAGCGGCCGGGCACATGGTGCACCCGGCCGCCGGGGAAATTACTCTGTCATACCCATGCGCTTGCGCATTGACTCGCCCTCGATCTGAACCGTGTACGCGTTGTAGATGATCCGGTCGCAGATCGCGTCCGCCGGAGTTGGATCATACAGATTTTCATGCCACTCGCTGGTGTCATACTGGGAGTAGAAGATGGTGGACGCCACCTTGTTCCGAGCTTCCACCAGCTCCAGTACATCCCGGGCTTCTGCCTCTTTCAGCGGGTACAGCAGCCACTCGTCCAGAATGAGCAGCTTCACCTTTTTCAGCTGCTTCATATATTCCCGATAGGTCCCATCCCTCCGGGCTACAGCGATCTCCACCAGAAGATCCGGCAGCCGGAGATACCGAGCGGCGTAGAAATTCCGGTTGGCTGCCACACCCAGGGAACAGGCCAGTAATGTCTTTCCAGCACCGGTAGCGCCCAGGATGATCACATTTTGTGCCTCCTGAATGTACGAACAGGATGCCAAGCGGAGGATCCGCTCCCGATCCAGATGCCGTTCGGCAATATACTCGATATTCTCCACGCTGGCCTGTGTATCCGCATAGCCGGCCTTCTTGATCAGGCCAGTGAGCCGGTTGCTTTTCCGCGCACTCCATTCGGCATCCACCAGCATGGCGAGCCGATCCTCGAAGGGCACATTCCGGAACTGCGGGTCTTCCAGCTGGGCAGAAAGCTGCTCTGCCATGACGCCCATGTGGATCTCTCTGAGTTTACGAATCGTTTCGTTACTGAACATTATTTCTTCCCCCTTCTGTAGTACTCAGCACCACGGGTAAACCTGTGGGCCTTCTGAGGCACAGGTTCTGAATCCACATCTTCCGTCTGAAGCAGGTCCTGCTCAGACTTCAGAATAGCCTGTACACTTTTCAAGCTAGGAGAAGGGGTGAAGGTCAGAGCTTTTCGACAGGCGTCCTCCAAGCGGACCACAGAATAGCGGTCAGACAGCTTACTGACGGTTCCGCAGCGCAGCAAGGATCCAAGTGGAGACAACGCCGACGGAGCCCTCCACGAACGCTTTGTCCTTCGGTGTCCGTGGACGGGTGGGGATAATTGCGGTGCCGTAATGCTCCGCCATTTCCTGGTAGGCTTTGTTCAGGACGGTCTCCGTGCGGGTATTCTTGATGACGCCGGCCTTGAGATTGTCCGGGGTCAGGATTCGGGTGACTCCACCGAAATAGTTGTAGGCATGAACATGAGCTGTGATCCATGCTTCCTGCTTCATGTCGAGGAACGCTTCCGTATAGGCGTAGCCGCTGTACGGAAGCACTGCTACAAAGAGATAGGCGGGCAGGCGCTCGCCGGTGTCCGTGTCCGTAATCCCAGCGGTCTGACCGGCCCAGTCCACCTGGAGGTTCTCACCGGGCTTGTGCTCCAGGTGCATGGTCGCTTTCGTTTTGTGAACATAGTCGGCGTAGTACTTGTTGAACTGCGTGGACTTGTAGGGGAGCTCACCGTTTTGACGGCACCGTTCGCAATACTCCACCCACAGCAGGCTGAGCGTGACGCCGATCTTCTGCATTTCCTTGTGGACCCACTCGTAGTCCGGCATACTGTACTGCTGCCCCATAGATGCGGCAGGGTACAGCTTACGGGCCACTTCCTCAGAGCTAAGGTTCTTCACCGCATTCCACGAGAGGTCGCTTTCTTCAGCCTTGTGCAATGCCGTGATGACGGTGCTCCGGGCGCAGCCACAGCTCTCGGCGATGCGCGTTTTGTTGAGACCCAGACTATGAAGTCTGATGATCTCTTTGTAGTTGGTCATCGTGTTTTCCTCCTGTTGTTAGATTACATCTTTCGATGCAATTCCATTATACAGGGGGTGTCTGACCGGCGGTGAGAGTGTATGATTTCAGCGGTCAAGCTGTCTGACCTGTGCGGTCAAAGTGTCCGTCGGAGGGCGGCGTATTTAACTTCTTACGACAAAACTCTGCAAAAGTTAAGAAAAAATACAGAAATACGCTAAAATGTTGCAAAAAAATCCGAGCTGGCTATAATGAAATAAGCTTTATTGACCGCGCGGATGTGCGCGGCAGAAAAAACCGCGCACGTTTCAGGCGCGGACGATCAAGGGGGCGATGGGCGCGAACCGTTGGAACAGGCAACGAACGCTCCCCGCGGCGGGGAAGGAGAGAAAAAAACAGGAATAGGAGGAACAGTCATGGACAAAAACAGGCAGAGCGGCTTTACGCTGGTCGAGCTTGTCGTGGTCATCGCGATCATGGGCATTTTGGCCGGCGTCGGCTCGGCGGCGTACTCGGGCTATGTGAAAAAGGCGAACGAGGCGGCGGACTTACAGCTTCTCGGCGCGGTGAACACGGCCTTTGCATCCGCGTCCTACGACGCGGGACAGTATGACGGGAGACCATCCGGCGGCGCGGCGTCTCTGGCCGAGGACGGCAAGGTGGCTCAGGTCATCTCCTCGGTCGACCGCAAAGGTGAATTCTTTCAGAAGTATTTTTCCGGCAATCGGGACAGCCGGTTTAAGCTGTATACGAACCTCGCATACGACAGGGTGACGGGCACCTTCCACGGCGCGGTACTCACCGCGGCGACCGACAAGGACGGGAATATGGTGCTGCGCTATACCATCAACGGGAAGGACTATGAATTTACAGCGACAGAGGCGCAGCTCGACGCATTTCGCGCCTCGACCTTCGGCGGCAAAAGCATGACCATGAACGCCCTCACCGGCAATGTGGGCGGAATGATCAATGCGCTGAATTCTGCCCTTGGTGGGGGCAATTTCCTTGCGAGTGTTCTTCAAACTGCCGGTATGGCTCCCGAAACCTTGGGGATAAAACCGGATGAAAACGGAAACTACAGCGAGCTTGATAAGCAGAGACTGGCAAATGCGGCGCTGCTGCTGACTGCGAGCAAAACAGACGAAAATACCGCAGAAAGACTACTTGCGGTGTTTACGACCAATGCTGCGGATGAGGGGGAAGAGGAACCGCTTATTAACTCTGATGATATGGGCGAAACAATGAGCAATGTGGGGGCGATGTACGGCATCATGACCGCCTTTGCCTATTCCGAGCAAGCGAAGGGCTGGACAACGACCCTGACGGACGCGGACGGCAAAGAGTCTACATACGATGCAAAACAGTACTACGACTATGTCAATCAGCAGATCGCCGCTGCCGCTGGCGAAAAAAACATCGACAAGATCTTTGCCGCACTTGGGCAGCTTGGGGCGTTTGCTCAGGACGAGGACGGTAACCTGACAGACCAGTTTTGGAATTACGTCGGTGACCCGGAGAGTTCGGACTCACAGATCAGCAAGGATCTGGACGGCTATATCAACGCGATGCAGGCGCTCAGTCAGAATCAGGAGGGCTTAATCGCCGCCGGCATCCTCGAAGACGGCGCGGACGGCG
>ERZ791865.217-NODE-217-length-89918-cov-7.246642_pt1 | contig 89918 bp, 79 predicted proteins | sample MGYA00509942_ERZ791865 | MGnify/ENA primary metagenome ERZ791865 (study PRJEB30046, sample SAMN00792098) | human gut metagenome | study: EMG produced TPA metagenomics assembly of the A metagenome-wide association study of gut microbiota in type 2...
GGGCGGGGCAGAGCCCCGCCCCTACGCACCGCCAGGAAAACCATTGCGCCCCTTGTGAAAACTGTCATTGCGCAGCCGGTGCGCACACTGACTGCGGCAATCCGTGACCCCATATCCGTCCAACCACGCATAATGTGTATATAATAAAACTGCAGCATATAAAGGAGACCTGAACATGTATCTGTATAATTCCGCCACCCACAAAAAAGAGGAGTTCAAGACCCACACCCCCGGCCATGTGGAGATGTACACCTGCGGCCCCACGGTGTACCACTTCGCCCACATCGGCAACCTCCGCAGCTACATCATGGAGGACGTGCTGGAGAAGTACCTGCGCTATGCCGGGTACGATGTGAACCGGGTCATGAATATCACCGACGTGGGCCACCTGACCTCCGACGCCGACGAGGGCGAGGACAAGATGCTCAAGGGCGCAAAGCGCGAGCACAAGTCCGTCATGGAGATCGCGAAGTTCTACACCGACGCCTTTTTTGAGGACTGCCGCAAGCTGAACATCAAGCGCCCGGATGTGGTGCAGCCCGCCACCGGCCTCATTGACGACTATATCAAGATCATCACCAAGCTCCTGGACACGGGCTACGCGTATCTCGCCGGCGGCAACGTGTATTTCGACACCTCCAAGCTGGAGCGCTACTATATCTTCAACGACCACAACGAGGAGGACCTGGCTGTGGGCGTCCGGGAGGGCGTGGAGGAGGATACCAACAAGCGCAACAAGAACGACTTTGTGCTGTGGTTCACCAAGTCCAAGTTTGAGGACCAGGCTCTGAAATGGGACTCCCCCTGGGGCGTGGGCTATCCCGGCTGGCACATTGAGTGCTCCGGCATATCCATGAAGTATAACGGCGAGTACCTGGACCTGCACTGCGGCGGCGTGGACAACGCCTTCCCCCACCACACCAACGAGATAGCACAGTCCGAGAGCTACCTGGGCCACCCCTGGTGCCCCCACTGGTGCCATGTGGCCCACCTGAACACGGACCACGGCAAGATGTCCAAGTCCAAGGGCGAGTTCCTCACTGTCTCCCTGCTGGAGCAGAAGGGCTACGATCCCCTGGCCTACCGCTTCTTCTGCCTGCAGAGCCACTACCGCAAGAGCCTGGTGTTCTCCTGGGAGAACCTGGATAACGCCACCGTGGCCTTCAACAAGCTCATTGCCAAGATCGCGGCCCTGGATCCCCAGGACGGCCCCGTGGATGAGGCCGCGGCGGCGGAGCTGAAGGCGAAATTCACCAAGGCCATGGACAACGACCTGAACACCTCCATGGCTGTAACGGTGCTGTACGACGTGCTCAAGGCCAAGACCAATGGCGCCACCAAGTGCGCTGTGCTGGAGGGGTTTGACAGCGTGCTGGGTCTGAAGCTGCTGGAAAAGGCGGCCGACCAGCGCAAGAAGCAGGCCCAGATGGCGGCCCAGCCCGCGGCCTTTACCGTCATCAGCGAGAGCGGCGAGGAGGACGCCAATGTGGAGGCGCTGATCCGCCAGCGCCAGGACGCCAAGAAGGCCAAGAACTTTGCCGAGGCCGACCGCATCCGCGACGAGCTGAAGGGCATGGGCGTGGAGGTCACCGATGTGCCCGGCGGCGCTAAGTGGAAGCGCATCTGACTGAAATCTAATTTATCAAAAAAGCACATCCGCCCGGGGCGGATGTGCTTTTTTTGAGACTACCTGAAAAACAGAGGCTTTTCCGATCACTGAAATTCCATGGGGGTGCGCTGGCAGACCTGGCGGATCTTGGCCTGCAGGGCCTTGAGATCCACAAAGGTCTCCGGCTTTTTGCTGCTGTCCCGAAGCAGGGCGGCGGGGTGGTACAGGGCCATCATCTGCACGCCGCGCTTTTCAAAAAACTGCCCATGCTCCTGGGTGATCTTGAAATCAGGCTTTATCAGCTCCGCGGCGGCGATGCGCCCCAGGCAGACGATGATCTTCGGGCGCATCATGGCCACCTGCCGGCGCAGATAGCCGATGCAGGCATCCTTTTCCGTGTTCAGTGGGTCCCGGTTCTGGGGCGGGCGGCATTTGACGATGTTGGTGATATATACGGATTCCCGCGTCAGGCCGATCATGGCCAGCATATCATCCAGCAGCCTGCCGGCGGCCCCCACAAAGGGCAGGCCCTGCTCATCCTCATTGGCACCGGGGCCCTCGCCGATGAACAGCACCTCCGCCTCCGTGCTTCCCACGCCGAACACCACATTTTTCCGGGTGTCCGCCAGGGCGCAGGCGCGGCACTGACAGCATTCGCTTTGCAATTCTTCCCAGGGCGTCATGGACCCATCCTCCCAAGTTTAAATTTTTCCATGGGCATAACCCGCCACTCCGGTGAGACACTGACAGGTGAGGTGAGCGGATATGCAGTGGTTTTGGTTCTTCATTTTTTACAGCCTGGCGGGGTACGGGCTGGAAAAGGCGTATGCCTTTGTCACCCGGTCCCGGCACCAGGTGCGAAAGTGCTTTTTGCTGCTGCCCCTGTGCCCGGTGTACGGCCTGGCCATGACGGCGGTGCTGCGCCTGGCCGGGGGCGAGGAGAGCTTTTGGCGGCTGGCCCTTTACGGGGGGATCCTGTGCACGGCGGTGGAATACGCGGTGCATTTCCTGTACGAAAAGTGCCTGGGGGTGCTGTTTTGGGATTACAGCGGCACCCATCTGGACCTGAATCGCCGGATCTGCTTCCCCTTCGGCGTGGCCTGGGGAATCCTGTCGGCCCTGGCGGTGCGGTTTGTGCAGCCCCGGTTGGCGCCGGTGGCTGCAGCCATAGCGCCGGAAATCACCCTGGCCGCCCTGCTGCTGCTGACGGCGGACAGCTTTTTCACCGTGCGCCTGCTGCGGCGCAGCCATAATATCGACCTATTGGGGCTGAAAAACCTGTGGCGGGAGCTGCACCGGGCCTGATGTGCCGGAGGCGGGCCATAGTTTTTCGATTGGCTCAGACATAGCGCGACAGCCAGTCGTGGATGTCGCTATACACCGCCTGCTGCATGGGCTTTTCATTGAGAATCTCGTGCCGCAGGCCCGGGTAGAGCTTCAGCGTCACGTCCTTCACCCCGGCGGAGCGGAAGGCGTCATATGACCGCTGCACGCCCTTGCCCATAGCACCCACAGGATCGTCCTGACCGGAGATGAACAGCACCGGGGTAGAGGGATCCATCTTCACCAGGTTCACGTTCTTTTGGTTGAAGCGAATGCCGCCCAGCATATCCCGGAACAGGCCCACCGTAGCGTCCGCCCCGCACATGGGGTCGGCGATGTAGCGGTCCACATTTTCCGGGTCAGCGGAGAGCCAGTCGAAGCCCGTGCGGTTGGGGGCAAAGGCCCGGTTATAGCCGCCGAAGGCCAGCTCGGTGATGAAATTGCTGGTGGAGGCGCCGCCGTTTTTATAGAAGAAACGCTTGGCCACCAAATTGCCGCCGGTGAGCATATAGCCCGGCTGCCAACCGGTGCCCATGAGGATGACGGCCTGCTTCTCCCCGGGGTAGCGGATGAGGTACGACCGGGTGAGGAATGAGCCCATGCTGTGGCCCATTATGAGCTGGGGCAGGCGCTTATAGCGCTTGGAGAGGATCAGGTGCAGGCCGTGGATGTCGTCCACCGCGTGCTTCCAGCCGTCTTTTTCGCCGAAATACACCGGCGTGCCGCCCTCGGGCAGGGACCGGCCGTGGCCCAAATGGTCGTGGCCCGCCACAACGATGCCCTGCTCGTTGAGATACCGGGCAAAATCGTCGTAGCGTTCAATGTGCTCTGCCACGCCGTGGGCGATCTGCAGAACGGCCCGGAATTTGATCTTCTCGTCCGGGATCCAGATGCACCCGTGCAGCTGGGTCTTGCCGTCGGAGGAGAGAAAACGGAAATGTTCACAATTTGTCATAGAATCGGCGCTCCTTCCGTGGTATACTTGCATCCATGAGGATACCATCGATTTACCGGTAGTATACCACGCCGGTTCGAAAAAGAAAAGAGGAGAGACCTATGGAGCAGTATATTTTAGCCCTGGACCAGGGAACCACCAGCTCCCGCGCTATTCTGTTTGACCGCCGGGGGCAGATCGCCTCGGTGGGGCAGTACGATTTCCCTCAAATTTATCCCCAGACCGGCTGGGTGGAGCATGATCCGGCGGACATCTGGAACTCGGAAAGCCGGGCGGCGGCGGATGCGCTGGGCCCGGTGCAGCCGGGCCAGGTGGCGGGCATCGGCGTCACCAACCAGCGGGAGACGACGATCCTGTGGGACAGAAAAACCGGCCAGCCGGTGTATAACGCCATCGTATGGCAGTGCCGCCGGACGGCGGAGCTGTGCGAGGAACTGAAAAAGCGGGGCCTTACGGAGCGGATCCAGTCCACCACCGGCCTGCTGCTGGACGCTTACTTCTCCGCTACCAAGATCCGCTGGATACTGGACCATGTGCCCGGCGTCCGGGAACGGGCGCTGCGGGGGGAGATCCTGTTCGGCACCGTGGAGACGTATCTCATCTGGAAGCTGACGGGGGAGCATGTGACGGACTTTTCCAACGCCTCCCGGACCATGCTGTTTGACATACATAAGCTGCAGTGGGACGAGGAGCTGTGCGGGCTGCTGGACATCCCCATGGCCATCCTGCCCCGGCCCGTTTCCAACAGCGAGACCTATGGCTATGTGAAGCCCGGCATTCCGGGCTTTGAAAAGGTGGCGGGGGTGCCGGTGTGCGGCGCGGCCGGAGACCAGCAGGCGGCTCTGTTCGGCCAGGGCTGCTTTACCCCCGGCGAGGCCAAAAATACCTACGGCACCGGCTGCTTCACCCTGATGAACGTGGGCGCGGACCCGGTGCGCAGCCGGGCGGGGCTGGTGACATCGGTGGCGTGGCAGGTAAACGGCGAGACGAATTACGCCCTGGAGGGCAGCGTCTTCAACGGCGGCAGCACCATCCAGTGGCTGCGGGATGAGCTGAAGATCATTGACTCCGCGCCCCAGGTCAACGACCTGGCGGCCACGGTGCCCTCCTCCGGGGGTGTTGTGGTGGTGCCGGCCTTTACAGGGCTGGGCGCTCCCTACTGGGACATGTACGCCCGGGGGGCTATCCTGGGCCTGACCCGGGGGACCGGCCGGGCGCACATCGCCCGGGCGGTGCTGGAGTGCATCGCCTTCCAGGTGACGGATCTGATGCTGGCCATGCGCCAGGACGCCGGGTGCGACATCGCCCGCCTGCGGGTGGACGGCGGCGCCAGCGTCAGCGACATCCTTATGCAGATGCAGGCTGACAGCCTGCGCATCCCCGTGGATCGGCCCGCCATGGTGGAGACCACGGCCTTCGGCGCGGCGGCCTTGGCAGGCCTGGCCTGCGGCATGTGGAGCAGCCTGGAGGAGTTGCAGGCCCTGCGCCGCAGCGACCGGGTGTTCCTGCCCCAAAGGATCCAAAGCGAGTGCGACGAGGAGTACCGCCTGTGGAAACGGGCGGTGAGCCGGGCGGCGGACTGGATCGAGCATTGAGACCCGGCGAAATCCGCCGGGATCTGCCCACATGAAATCCTTGCAATGCGGGCTGAAATTGTGTATAATAAGCAAAAATGCAAAATATGAAAGGAGATATCTACTATGTCATTTTTCGATGAACTGGGCAAGAAGGCACAGGCTTACGCCGGCGTGGCCGTGGATAAGGCAAAGGACCTGGCGGGTACCGCCAGCGAAAAGGCAAAGACCACCGCAGAGACCGCCAAGGTCAACATGGCCATCATGATGGAGCAGCGGGAGCTGGACAAGAACTACAAGGCCATCGGCGAGTGGTTCGTGTCCGAGTATGCGCAGGAGATCCCCGAGGCGGTGAAGGACGTGGTGGAGGCGGTGAACGCATCCAAGGCCAAGATCGCCGAGCTGGAGGCCTCCAAGCCCCAGAAGGAGGAGCCCATTGCCGAGGAGGAGCCGGCGGAGCGCGTGTGCCCCGTGTGCGGCGTGACCTCTGACAGCAAGTTCTGCCCCGAGTGCGGCGCTCCCATGGGCGAGCCCAAGGAGTAAGCGGCCCCATCAGTCAAAATAAAAAGGGCGGCGCGGTGCGTCGCCCTTTTCCAAGCCAAAAATAACCGCGGGAACACTCTTGCCTCTACCGCGACCCGGCAAAGGTGCCGCGGGGGGCAATAGTCCCCGCAGGTGATAGTGGATGGATTTGCCGCGGCGGGGCGATGTGGGCATCGCCCCCTACGCAGCGGCCTATGGGGCACTACTTCGGAAAAGCCAGGGGGAACTGCCCGCCGTCCGCGCCCAGGAGCATCACGTCCCCGGCGATGACGGCAGAGCCGCACAGGAGGAGATTGGCCTGGGCGTCCGTGCGCCCCCCGGGATAATTGGTCAGGCGGAAGGTGTAGCGGCAGACGGTCTGCCCACCGTAGTCGGCAAAGGGCAGCCCCTGGGCTTTTTGCAGGGCGACGTAGTCGGCGCAGCTGGCCCTCAGATCCTCCGGCAGGCGCAGCTGCAGGGTCTCGATGGGGTCGGGAGCTACCTCCCAGCCCAGCTTTTCCAGGTAGGCGGCGCACCCGGCGCCATCGGGAATGGGGACGCTGTCGGGGCTGCGGGATGTGCGCAGAGCGAAAAACAGCGCCGCGGCCAATGCGGCCAGCATAAACAGCAGCACCGGCAGCAGCCGCCGGCGGGACAGATGGAGCACGCGCATGGTATCACCTCGCAAAAGCCTATGCCCCCGGCGGGACAAATATGCAGGGGGGAGAAAAATGGAACGACTGGATAAAGTGTTGAGCGGCACCGGCCGCTGGTCCCGGCGGGAGGTAAAGGAGCTGGTGCGCCGGGGCCGGGTGCTGCTGGATGGCGCGCCCGCCGCATCGCCGGAGCAGAAGATCGATCCGGAGACGGCAGACATCCGGGTGGACGGGGAGGCGGTGCGCTGCCGGCGGTTCACCTATGTGCTGCTGCACAAGCCGGCGGGGGTCCTGTCGGCGGTGGAGGACAGCCGGCAGAGGACCGTGCTGGACCTGCTGCCCCAGGAGCTGAAAAAGCAGGGCCTGTCCCCGGTGGGGCGGCTGGACAAGGACACGGAGGGCCTGCTGCTGCTGACCAACGACGGAGCCCTGACCCACCGGCTGCTCTCGCCGAAAAGCCATGTGGACAAGGTCTACTTCGCCCGGACGGAGGGCACCCCTACGGAGGCGGACGCGGCCCGGCTGGCTCAGGGGATCACCCTGGCAGACGGCCTGCACTGCCTGCCGGCGGAGCTGAAGATCTGCGGGGAGGGGCAGGTGCTGCTGACCCTGCGGGAGGGAAAATTCCATCAGGCCAAGCGGATGCTGGCCTCCTGCGGCACCCCGGTGGTGTACCTCAAGCGTCTGTCCATGGGCCCCCTGCATTTGGGAGAGGACCTGCGGCCGGGGGAGTTTCGTCATCTTACCCAGGAAGAAATTACCAAATTACAGCAGGCTGCGGGCCTTGTGGCGGCAGATTGCCAAAAAAAAGACAACAATTTTTGTGAGATTCATAAAAAACCCCTTGCAAATCCGTGATTCTGACGGTATAATACAGAAAACAGCTAAACAGATTGCACAAATTCATCCTATTTAAGGATGTCCGGGAGGAATATCATGTCGGGACGGATCTTTCAAAATGTAGTGCTGCAGTTTAAGGAGACCACGGATCGGGTCATTGGCGTTATGGATGCCGAAGGCAGCGTCATCGCCTGCAGCGAGCTCACCGGGATCGGCAAGAAGTGGACCAAGTATGTGGAGGCCATTGAGCTGGCCGACGGCAACTGTGTGGCCATTGAGGGCAAGACCTTCAAGGCACTGCCCGGCTGGGGCAGTCACTTTGACTACGCCGTGTTTGCCAGCGGGGACGACAGCGTGGGCCGCACCGTGTGCTCCATGGCCTGCGTGGCCCTGAACTCCGCCAAGGCCTACTATGAGGAGAAGCACGATAAGGGCTCCTTCATCAAAAATATTATTTCCGACAATATCCTCATCAGCGATATTTACATGCGCGCCAAGGAGCTGCATGTGCCGGTGGAGGTGAGCCGGGGCGTATTCGTCATCCGGCCCATTGACGAGCGGCTGGAGTCCGTGCCTATGGATGTGATCCAGGGCCTGTTCCCCGACCGGCAGAACGACTTCGTCCTCAGCGTGGGCGAGGCGGACGTGGCGCTGATCCACCAGCTGCCGGACAACGCCGACGGCCGCGACCTGGACAAGGTGGCCCAGCAGATCGGCGAGGCGCTGAAGGTGGACGGCGAGAGCACCGTGTTCGTGGGCGTGGGCACCGTGGCCACCCACCTGCGGGATCTGGCCAAGTCCTATAAGGAGGCTCAGATCGCCATCGAGGTGGGCAAGGTCTTTGATACCGAGCGCTACATTGTGAACTACGAGAACCTGGGCATCGGCCGGCTGATCTACCAGTTGCCCACTACCCTGTGCGAGATGTTCCTGCAGGAGGTGTTCAAGAAGAACCCCATCGATGCCCTGGACCAGGAGACCCTGTTCACCATCTACAAGTTCTTTGAAAACAACCTCAATGTGTCCGAGACCGCCCGGAAGCTCTTTGTCCACCGCAACACCCTGGTGTACCGCCTGGAGAAGATCAAAAAGCTCACGGGCCTGGACCTGCGGGAGTTTGACGACGCCATCACCTTCAAGGTAGCCCTGATGGTCAAGAAATACCTCACCAGCCGGGGCATCGACGCATAAAAACAAAAAAGACTCTGCCAGGGAGACACCAATATCCGGTGTCTCCCTGTTTTTGCGCCATGGGGATCGCGGGGGCTTTGGGGAGCACCGGTGACGGCGGTCACTGACTCGCAATGACGCATGATGAGGCGGGCCGGCGGGCTTCGCCCGGATCCCCTACAGTTCACACTTTTTTCATATTTTTCCTGTTGCAAAATACGGGGAAAAACCGTATAATGAAGTATGTAACCATTTTGTAACTTTTTCTGCGGAAACCATCCGCTTTTTGAGAATTGCGAGGAATATATGATTCGTCTCATCGATGTTAAAAAAGTATATGACAACGGAACGGAGGCTCTGAAGGGCATTTCTTTTACCATAGAGGACGGGGATTTTGTCTTTCTGGTGGGGCCCTCCGGGTCCGGCAAATCTACCATTATCAAGCTCCTGACCGGGGAGATCGTGCCCACTGCCGGGCGGGTCATGGTGAACGGGTTCTCCATGGGCCGCATTTCCGACAAGCAGATCCCCTACATGCGCCGCACCATCGGCGTGATCTTTCAGGATTTCCGGCTCATTACGAATAAGACCGTGTGGGAAAACCTCAGCCTGGCCATGCGCGCCGTGGGCGCCGGGCCCCGGGAGATCAAAAACCGCATCCCCTATGTGCTGGAGCTGGTGGGCCTGAAGGGCAAGGAGGGGAGCTTCCCCGATCAGCTCTCCGGCGGCGAACAGCAGCGGGTGGCCATTGCCCGGGCGCTGGTCAATAATCCCAGCACCATTGTGGCCGATGAGCCCACCGGCAACCTGGACCCCGCCCGCTCCCTGGAGATCATGACCCTGCTGGAGCGGATCAATGCCCTGGGCACCACCGTGGTGGTGGTCACCCATGAAAAGGGCCTGGTGAACCACTTTGACAAGCGCGTGATCACCATTAACGACGGCATGGTGGCCGGCGACGGCATGGGACGGTATGAGGTGGTCAAATGAAAGGTAATTTTGGATATTTCTTCCGGGAGGGCAGCCGGAATATGTTCTCCCACGGGTTCATGTCCTTTGCGGCCATCGGCATCACCGTGGCGTGCCTGCTCATTATGGGCACCTTCTCACTGGTGGCCTACAACGCGGACTATAACCTGAAAAACCTGCAGAAGGAGAACGCCGTTTTGGCCTTCATCGACGAGGCACTGTCCGACGAGGATGCCCGGGCGCTGCAGAGCAAGGTGGAGGCGGTGCCCAACGTGGCCGACGCCGCCTTCGTCTCCCGCCAGGAAGCCCGGGACAGCTATGTGACCCAGTACGACGAGGACGACCTGTACCAGGATCTGGATCCCAGCATTTTCCGCCACCGGTTCGTCATCCATCTGCGGGATGAGGGGCAGCTGTCCGAAACCGTGGAGGCCCTGCGCCAGGTGGACGGCATCGCCAAGGTCCGGGCGGACGAGGCTGTCTCCGCCGGATTCATCACCGCGCGCAATGTGGCCGGCGTTATCAGCGTGACACTCATTGTCATTCTGCTGATCGTGTCCGTGTTCATTATTTCCAACACCATCAAGCTCACCACCTTTGACCGGCGGGATGAGATCGCCATCATGAAGATGGTGGGCGCCACCAACGGATTCATCCGCTGGCCCTTCGTATTTGAGGGGCTGCTCATCGGCGTGTTCGGCGCTATCATCGGCTTCGGGCTGCAGTGGCTGCTGTATAACGCCATTGCCAATGGCATTGCCGGGTCTGACACCCTGCAGCTGCTGCGGGTGGTCAGCTTCGCTAAGATCTGGTGGCCTGTGGCGGGCGTGTTCCTGCTGGCGGGCGTGCTGGTGGGCGTGGGCGGCAGCCTGATGGCTATCCGGAAATTCCTGCAGGTGTAAAGGAGGTACCTATGTCTTATCGCAAACGAGTGGCATCTTTCCTGTGCGCCGCGTGCATGCTGGTGTCCATCCTGTCTGTGGCCCGGCCGGTGCCGGTGCATGCCAGCAGCCTGGACGATCAGCTGCAGGAGGCCCGGGACGCCCAGGCGGAGCTGGAAAAGAAGATCGAGGCCGTTCAGGCCGACAAGAGCAAGGCCATTGAGGAAAAGGCCCTGCTGGACCAGCGCAACGAAATGCTGCGCACGGAGGTGAACCTCATCCAGCAGCAGGCCGACGAGACCGAGGCCCGCATCACCGAGCTGACCGAGAAGGAGAAAGAGCAGTACGAGCTGTTCTGCAAGCAGGTGCGGCAGGAGGAGGAGCGGGGCACGGTGTCCTATTGGTCGGTGATCTTCAAGGCCACCGGCTTTGCAGACCTCCTGGCCCGGATGGATTTCGTGAACGAGGTGATGGACTATGACCGCCAGGTCATAGCCGACCTCCAGCAGACCCGCCAGCAGCTCTCCGAGGATAAAACGGCCCTGGAGCAGCAGAAGACGGAGCTGACCAGTTCCCAAAAGAAGCTGCAGCAGCAGATCGACGAGGCTGACGCGCTGATCCAGGAATATGAAAACACCGAGGCCGGCCACCAGGCGCTATTGGATGAGGCGGAGGCGGACGAGGCCCGCATCCAGGAGCTGATCCGCAAGCAGCAGCAAGGCGGCGGGAATAATGGCGGCAGCGGCGGCGGTGGAAATAGTGGCGGCGGCAGCACGGGCGGCTACATCTGGCCCACCAATAATACCCGCGTGGTCACCAGCCCCTATGGCAGCCGCTGGTGTCCCTACCACGGCTGGGAGTCCCACAACGGCGCGGACATTGACGCGTCCTACGGATCCCCGGTGCTGGCGGCCAACTCCGGCACGGTGATCCAGGCCGGGTGGAACGGCGGCTACGGCATCAGTGTGATGATCTCCCACAGCGACGGCATCACCACCCTGTATGGCCACATGAGCGACTGGAATGTGACTGCGGGGCAGACGGTGTCCCAGGGCGACATCATCGGCTGGTGCGGCAGCACCGGCAACTCCACCGGTGCCCACATCCATTACACCATGTATAAGGACGGGCAGACCATCGACGTCATGAACTACCTCCCGGGCTACATTGCTTACGACTGGTAAATAGAGCGGACTTTGCCGAAGGGCGGACACGAAAAGTGCCCGCCCTTTTGTGATGTGGGTTATGCCATTGCGCGGCTGTCAAATACCTGGGCTGCGGTCATTCGTGGGCAGGGCAGAACTACAGCCCTACGCATGGCATGGGAGCGTACCGTGCCGGGCGGACAGAGTTGTCCGCCCCTACACAGCCCCATCCGCTATGCTTTCTTCTTTTGCCGCTTTCTCCCGCATATTCCCCTGCCCGCCTCCATACACTGCCACGGGAGGGGATCATCATGCTTGGATGGATCAACTGGAAGCCCGGCGGCCTGCCCCGGATCCGGAACCGGGTGGAGCTGCTGCACGGCATGCCCGTATGCCGGGTGGAGATTGCCGGAAAGGCTATGCCGCTGCTGCGGCTTTTCCTGCCCCAGGAGGAGCGGATCCTGCGCCAGGCGGGCGTGCGGGAGGGGGCCTGGGCCGACGATCTGCCGGAGTGCCTGCACCTGGGTCTTATACCGGTGGAGACGGCGCCCCTGCGCCGGGCCATGCTGCCGGCCCTGCTGGAGCAGGCCTTTCGGCAGAAGCGCCTGTCCGGCACCGGCGCCTCCGTGCGCCTGACGGCGGAGGGGACGAGCCTGCCGGTCTATTGGGCGGCGCAGCTGCTGGCGCAGCGGGTGCGATACCTGCACCTGGACACGGGCTATGGCCAGGGGGCTCTGGAGGAGTGGCTGCTGCAGCGCTACGGTTTGGCCTGCGGCGGAGTGGAGCCGGGGCTGGAGGTGACCCTGCGGCGGGATGGGGCACCATCGGCCCTGCTGCTGGGGGAAAACTGCCTGCGCCAGGGGGTCGAGTACATACTGCCGCCGGATCTGCGCGGCGTGATCCCCGGCGGCGGGGAGGGGGAGCAGCTGCTGGCGGCCCTGTACCGACAGGAACGGCTGCGCCCGGCGGAGCTGGCGGTGACAAGAATTCATTTCGATGCTTGACACCGGGGCGGAAACTCACTATAATGCAGTATGACTTATTATAAAATCGGTGTAGAATTGCAATAGGGGCCACACCGGATCATCGAAAGGAAGCATTACCATGGTTAAAGAGTTCAAAATGAGCCAGGAGCGATATGACGAGCTGAAAGCGGAGCTGGATTACAGCAAAACCACCCGGGCCGACGAGATCGCCGAGCTCATCAAGGAAGCCCGCGGCTTCGGCGACCTGAGTGAAAACAGCGAGTACGACGAGGCCAAAAACGAGCAGGGCAAGCTCTATTCCCGCATTGCCGAGCTGGAGGAGATCCTGCTCCACGCCAAGATCGTCAATGAGTCCGAAACCGACTCCGATAAAATTTCCATCGGCTGCAAGGTGACCGTGACCAACCTGGCTACCGGCAAGCAGCTTCCCGTCTACAAGATCGTCGGCTCCCAGGAGGCGGATGTGATGCACTACGCCGTGTCCGAGGATTCCCCCTTCGGCAAGGCCCTTATGGGCCGCAGCGCCGGGGAGGAGATCGCCGTGGAAGCCCCCAGGGGCGTGATCCGCTACCACATTGATTCCATCGAGAGATAAACTATAATTTTTACAAAAGGAGGATGCCCGCCATGGCAGAGCAAGTAAACCGAACCAACGAACAGGAGCAGGATCTCAAGCAGATCCTCAAGGTGCGCCGTGACAAACTCAAGGCCCTGCAGGATGCGGGGATGGATCCTTTCACCATCACCAAGTACGACGTCACCCACCATGCCCAGGAGATCAAGGACAACTTTGACGCCCTGGAGGGGCAGACCGTCTCCGTAGGCGGCCGCCTGATGAGCAAGCGCGGCATGGGCAAGGTCTCTTTCTGCGACCTGCAGGATAAGTCCGGCCGCATCCAGCTCTACGCCCGCCGGGACGAGATGGATCCCGATGAATATAACCGCTTCAAGAAGTACGACATCGGCGACATCGTGGGCGTGGAGGGCACCGTGTTCCGCACGGAAAAGGGCGAGATGAGCGTCCGGGCCAAGCACATCACCCTGCTGAGTAAGTCCCTGCAGCCCCTGCCCGAGAAGTTCCACGGCCTTACCGATAAGGAGATGCGCTATCGCCAGCGCTATGTGGACCTCATCATGAACCCCGAGTCTAAGCGCAATTTTGAAATTCGCAGCAAGTTCGTGGCCTATCTGCGCCGCTACCTGGATAATCTCGGCTTCATGGAGGTGGAGACCCCCGTCCTCAGCCCCATTGCCGGCGGCGCCAACGCCCGGCCCTTCATCACCCACCACAACGCCCAGGATATTGACATGTATATGCGCATCGCCACAGAGCTGCACCTGAAGCGGCTCATCGTCGGCGGCATGGAGCGGGTGTACGAGGTGGGCCGCATCTTCCGCAACGAGGGCATGGACACCAAGCACAACCCCGAGTTCACCACCTGCGAGCTGTACCAGGCGTTCACCAACCTGGACGGCATGATGGATATTCTGGAGGGCATCCTCTCCGGCGCCGCAAAGGAGATTTTGGGTACCTACCAGGTCACCTGGCTGGGCCATGACATTGACCTGACCCCCTCCTGGAAGCGGGTCACCATGGCCGACGCGGTGAAGAACGTCACCGGCGCCGACTTCATGGCCTGCATCGGCGACGCCGACAAGGGCGTGGAGCTGGCCAAGAGCGTGGGCGTTGACATGGACGGTGTAGCCCACACCTGGGGCAACGCCCTCTATGAGACCTTCGACCAGAAGGTGGAGGAGACCCTGGTGCAGCCCACCTTCATCACCATGTATCCCGTGGAGGTGAGCCCTCTGGCCAAGCGCAGCCCCGAGCAGCCCGCCCTCACCGAGCGGTATGAGATGTTCATCTGCGGCTGCGAGATGGGCAACGCTTTCTCCGAGCTCAATGACCCCATCGACCAGTACCAGCGCTTCAAGGCCCAGGCGGAAAAGCGCGCCCAGGGCGACGAGGAGGCCGATATGATGGACGAGGACTTCGTGCTGGCCCTGGAGTACGGCATGCCCCCCACGGGCGGCCTGGGCTTCGGCATCGACCGCTGCAGCATGATGCTCTGCGGCACCGACTCCATCCGTGATGTGATCCTGTTCCCCACAATGAAACCTTTGGACAAGGATAAGACCGAAAAGGCCGAGACCAAGGCGGAAGAAAAGCCCGTTGAAGCGGCTCCTGTCGTCGAAGAAAAAATCGACTTTTCCAATGTCGTGATCGAGCCCCTGTTCCAGGATCAGGTCGATTTTGAGACCTTCTCCAAGTCCGATTTCCGCGCTGTGAAGGTCCTCGAATGCGAGGCAGTACCCAAGTCCAAGAAGCTCTTAAAGTTCACTCTGGATGACGGTTCTGACGAGAAAAGAACGATTTTGAGCGGTATTCACGCATATTATGAGCCGGAAGAGCTGGTCGGAAAGACCTGCATCGCCATCACGAATCTGCCTCCCAGAGCCATGATGGGAATTGAATCCTGTGGTATGCTGATCAGTGCCGTTCACCATGAGGGCGAGGAAGAAAAACTTCATCTTCTGATGGTCGATCCCCACATCCCGGCGGGTGCTAAGCTGTACTGATTTGACGGTCTAAAAAAGCCAAGATCACCAATTTAGTCTCCAAAAATCACCTTTCGTTCTCCAAATCGGAAGCGAAAAAAGTGTAAATCGTCGCAGATTGCTTTACAATTCCATATCGTATCATAAGACTCACTATCGAAAGGTAGTGGGTCTTATTTTGTTTTGTGCCCGCCGAGTAAAACCGGCGGGCTTTTTTTGTTTGTGGGGAGTCACTAGCCCAGCACGAAAAAAATTTTTTGAATTTTTGAAAAATAAATGTCGTTTTGGAGCCTCGAAGGTTGCGGTAGGGGGGTGAGAGGAGAAATTCCTACTCACCGCTACTTGACAACTGAATACACATTCATCAGATACGTTCCTGAGCGGGGGCGAAAGCCCCAGCCGAATGAAGGTGCGCCAAGACCCTCCTGCCCATCCGGGTTATAACGGAAAGCAAGGTGGCGAGCGTTTCCGAACCATTCTGAAATATCCGATTGCTACGGATATGGCCATGAAACGCTTCAGGGTTAATGATACTTCTCTACGGAGCTGGCGGAGGACCCGGCAGGGGTGAGATTCCCATGGACTTGTTTCGCAAGCAAGCGTCTGATGTATTCCCATGTGCGTGGGGCGTCGAGGACAAATAACGCACAGGTACATAGCGGTACAGAAATGGATCGCTGTGAATCCTAAGAAAGGAGGAAAACGCATGGAAAACTGTAAAGTGATCGCCATCACAAACCAAAAAGGCGGCGTCGGCAAAACGACCACGACAGTCAACCTCGGCGTGGGCCTTGCAAACACCGGAAATAAGGTCTTACTGATTGACGCTGACCCGCAAGGGAGCCTCACGGTGAGCCTCGGTGTAAAGAACCCCGACGAGCTGGATGTATCGCTATCTACGCTCATGCAATCGGTCATAGAAGAAGAGCAGCCTCCCGGCAACGCGATCATCGCCCATAATGAAGGCGTTGGCCTGCTTCCTTCTAATATTGAACTGTCCGGCATGGAAACGGGCTTGTTCAATGTTATGAGCCGTGAGTACGTTCTGAAATCCTGTATCGAAGGCATGAGAAAGAACTACGACTATATCCTTATCGACTGTATGCCTTCTCTGGGAATGATGACGGTCAATGCGCTTGCTGCGGCTGATAGTGTGATTATTCCATCTCAGCCGAACTTCCTGTCAACCAAAGGTCTTAACTTGCTTCTGCGCTCGATTGCGAAAATCAAGCGGCAGATCAATCCGAGACTGAGGATCGACGGCATTCTGCTGACGATGGTAGATAACCGCACCAACAATGCAAAGTCGATTATCACATCGCTCCGTTCTTCAGTAGGAGAAAACATCCGCGTGTTCGAGTCTGAAATTCCTTTTTCGGTAAGAGCAGCGGAGTGCAGTCTTTCCGGAGAAAGCATCTTCTCCCACGACAAGAACGGGAAAGTAGCAGCAGCGTATGAGGCACTCACGAAGGAGGTGACAGAGATTGAAGAACGTGCAAAAAATCGACCTGGGCCTGACTGGATACGATGAGTTGTTCGCAAATGACGAGGAACGCAAGGTAAACAAGCTTCCCCGCATTTTCGATATTCCCATTTCGGAGATTGACGATTTCCCCGACCATCCTTTCAAGGTAAAAATTGATGAGGATATGGACCAGCTTGTTCAGAGTATCAAAGAGCGCGGGATCATCACCCCTGTCACACTTCGCCCGAAGGAAGACGGACGCTACGAGATCGTATCAGGCCATCGTCGGAAAAAGGCTTGTGAGATCGCAGGACTGGACACCGTAAAGGCAGAGGTCCGCGAGATGAGCCGCGACGAGGCCATTATCTTGATGGTTGAATCCAACCTACAGCGTTCCACCATCCTCCCGAGCGAAAAGGCATTTTCGTACAAGATGCGTCTTGAGGCCATGAAAAGGCAGGCAGGCAGACCGGCTCAAGATAATTATTCCCCAGTGGGGAACAATTCTTTGGGCACGAAATCATCCGAGATTATGGCGGACGAAGTGGGAGAAAGCAGAAATACTATTTTCCGCTATATCCGTCTCACGGAGCTTATCCCGCCGCTTCTCGACCTTGTTGACGAGGGACGTATTGCGTTCAGACCGGCAGTTGAATTGTCCTACCTAAAAAAGGAGGAGCAGGAAGACTTGCTGGAGGAAATCTCCTATGCTGACGCGACGCCATCCCTTGCCCAGGCAATCAAGATGAAGAGATTCTCCCAGGAAGGCAAGCTCTCCAATGAGGTCATTGAGTCCATCATGAGTGAAGAGAAGCCAAACCAAAAGGAGAAGATCCGCATTAAGTACGAAGATGCAAGACGGTTCATTCCTGATAGCGTTCCGTACAACAAAACCGGTGAGTATATTATGAAAGCGCTTGAGTATTATCACCGGGTACAGGAACGTCAGAAAGACCGAGGTGAAACAAGATAACCCTTACGCCAAGGGAGTGGTGTACCCTTTGGGAGAAGCTTTGCCGTTTCCCCCTCTCACACTCTCCCCCTGTTTCACCAGCTTACCAGCTCAAAGGAAGAAGAGTAAGGAGATAAGCGTACCTTTGCCTTACGAAACAGACGACCGTACAATGATGGTGAGAATAATCAAGGAGGCGATCCTATGAGGAAGTCACTTATCATCACGGTTGTCATTGCCCTGCTGTGTTTATGCGGATGTGAGGCAGTTGTAACGGTTCCGGACAGTCCTGAACCGACTAAAGCAAGCGAAATGCTGCTGACAACGACTGCCGCAGAAGAAAGCACAGATAAGCTGGAAGCAACCCCCACATCAAGCGTTGAAATAGATGTACTTGAAAAGAACGAGGAAGAATCTGGAACCCCGACAGAAGATGTTGTCTCTGTAGACAACGAAGCAGGCCCAGCAGAGAATAATGAACCGGTAAGCTCAGAAAGCACTGTCCCTTCTTTTGAGGAAGTAAAAGCGGATAAGCCTTCGGAGCAAACCGAGACTCAACTGCCAGCACCGAGCGAGCCACCCAAGGAAACGGAACAGTCCAAGCCTACAGAACAGCCGGTTGCCACTGAAACCGACGAAGCCCCGGCAGAAGTTCCGGCACCTACGGAGCCGCCTGCGACAACCGAGCCGCCGGTCCCCGCTGAGACAGAACCTCCGGTGGAGACACAGCCAAAGACCGCATACGATTACGAGTTCGATATCAGTGCGATCCGTGCTGACTGCATCGCCATCGGTCAGGGTATGGGCTACACGCTGAATACCTCGCTGTCTCCGCAGAACGCAACATGGTGGAATCCGATAACAGCATCGGAGTCCAATCAAGGAAGCGGGCTGCGGTCCAGGCTGGAACAGTATATCCGCTTTCACACCGTAGAAAACCTCGGCGCATATGGCCTCGATGAGATCACGGAGTTCAACATCTGCTGCGAATCAATCGGCGGCGGCTCTTACGCCATCTACTTTGTATTCGCGTAACATCACAACACAACAAGGACGAAGTCCTCTGCTGAAATAGCGGAGGGCTTTTTCTTTACACCAAAATGAAAGGATGAAAAAGAGATATGAATGCAATTTTCAAATCCAAGAGTACGAGACTGCTTTCGGCGTTTCTGGCCGTTCTGATGGTCGTTGCAATGCTGCCTGTGACAGCGTTTGCGTGGACAGCCGAGGAGGGCACGAAATGCACTTCCACGTATGGCGATCTGTATCTCGGCTCTGATGGAAACAACTACTACAGCAAGGCTGGCAACACGCTTTTTTACAACGACGATGGAAGCTTTTATGTTTCTTATCATAACGGCGGTGTCGCCAGATATAAGTACCTGATGATTGACAGTAACGGCACCTCTCATCATGTGTACTGTATTGAGTCCGGCGTGTCCTACAACTACAGCGACACCTACAATGGTTCAAGCGGAAAGAACAGCAAGTATTTTCAGAACCTGCCTATCACCGCACAGTACGGAATCATGATGGCACTGATGTATGGCTGGCACGATGGTGCATCTTCTCCCATCTCAGGGACAAACATGGATGACTTCATCTACGCGACGCAGTGTATCATCTGGGAGTATCAGCAGCAGATCAGAACCAGCCCTACAAGCCTCGCCTCGGCAAATGGCGTGGATGCTGACCTGTTCTATGCAACGCTGAAGGACCGTCCGGCTGAAAAATGCTACAACTGGATCTTGGAGCAGATGTCCAAGCACTATGTTGTGCCGAGCTTCTCCTCCCGCAACCAGAGCAACGCACAGACCTACACCATGAAATACGATCAGGCAAATGACAACTACAGCATCACCCTGACCGACACCAACAACACCCTGGCTGATATCAACTTCTCTGCCAGCGGCATTACTGTCACCCGCAGCGGAAACCAGTACACCTTCACCAGCAAGAACATGATTTCCAATGCTGTGATGATCTCGGCGCAGAAGAAAACCAATCTCGGCATGGGCAAGATGCTTATTTGGGGCTGCCCCGGCAAGCAGACGATGGCCTCTGGCGCAGAAGACCCTGTGTACTTCTACCTCAAACTGAACACAGAGACCTATGGCGTTGGCCACATCGTGAAAACCAGCGAAGACGGCAAAGTCGAGGGTATTAAGTTCAATATCTCCGGCAATGGCGTCAATGAGACGGTTACGACCGGTAAGAACGGTACAGTCGATCTCGACCTGCTTCCCGGCACCTATACCGTTACTGAGCAGACCGATGATAAGTATGAAACGCAGTCTGCACAGACTGTCACCATCGTCAGCGGCAAGACCTCTACCGTCACGTTCAATAACACCCTGCGCCGTGGAGATCTGAAGGTCACGAAGACTTCTGAGGATGGCATTGTCGAGGGTATGAAGTTCCATCTGTACGGCACCTCCTTTTGCGGACTGCCTGTGGATGAGTATTCCGTAACTGATGCCAGCGGTATCGCGGTATTTGACGATGTGCTGATCGGAACCGGCTATACCCTGGAGGAGGTTGGTACTCCGGATCGCTATATTGTCCCCGACAATCAGACAGCGGCTATCGAGTGGAACAAAGTCACAAATAAGAGCTTCGACAACGACCTGAAGCGCGGCGACCTCAAGGTCACTAAGACCGCAGAGGACGGGCTCAACGAAGGTCTGAAGTTCCACCTGTATGGTACTTCCTACAGTGGTATTCCCGTTGATGAATATGCAGTGACTGATGCCAGCGGCGTTGCGACCTTCAGTAACATTCTGATCGGCACCGGCTATACGCTGGAGGAAGTTGACACCCCGATCCGCTATGTCGTCCCCGACAATCAGACGGCGGCGATTGAATGGAATAAGGTGACCAACAAGAGCTTCGATAACGTGCTCAAGAAATGGAACCTTACTGTTACCAAGCAGGACGTCGAAACGGGCTCCGCTCAGGGCGATGCGAATCTGGCAGGTGCCAAGTACGGAATCTACAAGGGCGACGAGCTGATCGACACCTATGTCACCGACGCGGATGGCAAGTTCACCACCAAATACTATGTCTGCGGCACCGACTGGTCGATCAAGGAGCTGGACAGCAGCGAGGGCTATCTCGTCACCCCCGGCAACGAGCAGATCGGTGTCGATCCCAAGAACTATACTGCTGAGTATAACAGCGAAGCTATGAAGCAGTACGAACAGGTCAAGAAAGGCAATATTGCCATCATCAAGCACACCGACGATGGCCAGACGCAGATCGAGACTCCCGAGGAAGGCGCAGAGTTTGCCGTCTATCTCAAGAGCGCAGGCTCCTATGACAACGCCAAGGACTCCGAGCGCGATTATCTGATCTGCGACGAGAACGGCTTTGCGCAGACGAAAGATCTGCCCTACGGCAGATACACCGTCCAGCAGATCAAGGGCTGGGAAGGCCGCGAGCTTCTGAAACCCTTTGACGTGTTCGTCAGCGAGAACGGCGAAACCTATCGTTATCTGATCAACAACGCCAACTTCTACTCCTATGTGAAGGTGGTCAAGATCGACAGCACCACCGGTAAGACCATTCCGGCTTCCGGCATCGGATTCCACATCTACGATCCTTCCGGTAATCAGATTCAGATGACCTTCACCTATCCGACTGTCACAACCATCGACACCTTCTACACGGACGGCGACGGTATGCTGATTACGCCCGAAAAGCTGGAGTACGGAAAGGGCTATTCGCTGGTCGAAGTATCGGCTCCCTATGGATACGTTCTCAACAGCGACCCTGTGTATTTCGACATCACCGAAGATAACTCTACCGAGGAAAACGCCGTAACTGTTGTGATTGTCGAGAAAGAAAACGCGCCTCAGATGGGCGTCATCAACGTGGAGAAGACCGGCGAGTACCTTGCCTCTGTCGTGGACACCAAGGACAGCAAGCGTTTGGTTTATGCTGTCGGCGGTCTGGCCGGTGCTGAGTACACCGTGACCGCAGCGGAGGATATCTACACGCCGGACGGCACTCTCAGATACAGCAAGGATGAGGTCGTGGCAACTCTTGTTACCAAGGAAGACGGCAAGGCCGTAACCGAACCTCTCTTCCTGGGCAGATACCATGTTGTTGAGACGAAAGCCCCCTATGGTATGACTTTCAATCCTACTGTTCAGACTGTGGAACTGACCTACGCAGGCCAGGAAGTGGAGATCACCGAAACCTCCACCGGTTTCTACAACGAGCGTCAGAAGGTCGAGATTGATCTGAACAAAGTCATGGAGCAGAACGAGATCTTCGGCGTTGGTAACAACGGCGAAATCACCTCTGTCAACTTCGGCCTGTTCGCCGCAGAGGAAATCGTTGCGGCAGATGGCAGCAGCATCCCCGCTGGCTGGGTGCTTGAAGTCGTTGAGTGCGACGAAAACGGCTATGCAGCCTTCAGCACCGACCTTCCCGTTGGTGCAAAAACCTACGTCAAGGAAATCAGCACCGATAAGCACTATGTCCTGTCCGATAAGGAGTACCCAGTGGTATTCGAGTACGCAGGCCAGGAAGTTGCTACTGTTCACATAACCGTGAACGACGGCAACGAAATCCCCAATGAGCTGATCTACGGCACGATTAAGGGTTATAAGGTCAACCGTGAAACCGGCGATAAGATCTCCGGCGCTCTGTTCGGACTCTTCCGTGCCGACGAAACCAGCTTCATCGAAGACAACGCGCTGCTGACTACTGAATCCGGCGAGGACGGCGTCTTCACCTTTGAGAATGTGGTGTACGGCAGCTATACCGTGCGCGAGCTGCGTCCCGCAGCGGGCTATCTTGAAAACGAAACGGTCTATGCCGTGACAGTCGATAAGGACGGCGATGTGGTTGAGATCACCGTAGTGAATGATCTGATCCCCGAAATCGGCACGACTGCCGCCATCGACGATGAGAAGGAAGTCTGCGCCACCGAGGTGTTCACGCTCACTGATACAGTCGAGTACAAGCACCTTGTTCCCGGCAAGGAGTATACCGTCAAGGGCATTCTCATGGATAAGGCCACCGGCGAGCCGTTCCTCCAGAATGGTGAGCAGATTACTTCCGAGGTGTCTTTTGTCCCTGAAGCTCCCTCCGGCAGCGTGGAGGTGCTGTTCACCTTCGATGCCAAGCTCATCAAGACGGACACGAGCATCGTCGTATTCGAGAGTCTCTACAGCGACAGCAAGGAGCTGACCGTCCATGCGGATATCGAGGACGAGGAGCAGACTGTGACCGTTATTGTCCCCGAGATCAAGACCGAGGCTTCCACCGACGGAAAGAAGGAAACGACTATCGGTGGCGAGATTACCATCGAGGATATCGTTTCGTATCACAACCTCACTCCCGGCAAGGAATACGTTGTCAAGGGCACGCTCATGAACAAGACCACCGGCAAGCCCGTGACGGTCAATGACGAGCCTGTGACTGCGGAAGCCGCATTCACGCCCGAAGGTAGAGACGGCGAGGTCAAGGTGACTTTTATCTTCAATTCCTACGTCATCACCGAAACGACCGATGTGGTCGTGTTCGAGAGCCTCTACCGTGAAGACGTCGAGATCGCAGTTCATGCCGACATCGAGGATGAAGGCCAGTCTGTGAAGGTATATGTCCCCGAGATCAAGACCACTGCCTCCATCGACGGCAAGAAGGAGATTACTATGGCTGGAAAGGTAACGATTGAGGATGTGGTGTCCTACACCAACCTTATCCCCGGCACCGAGTACACCATCCGTGGCACTCTCATGAATAAGGCGACCGGCGAGGTCTTCACCGTTAACGGCGAGACAATCACCGCAGAAGTAAAGTTTACGCCTAAGGACAGAAATGGCGAGGTGAAAGTGAAGTTCGTCTTTGACGCTTCCGGTATCACCAAGAGCACGAGCCTGGTAGTCTTCGAGAGCCTGTATCGTGATGACATGGAGATTACCACGCATAAGGACATTGAGGACAAGGATCAGACGGTGACGATCACGCCGCCTCCCGATATTCCCAAGACCGGAGATACCACGAATATCCCGCTGTGGGGTGCTCTTACCGGTATTTCTCTCTTGGGAGCTGGCGTAGTGGCGTTCTTCACCTTCAGAAAGAAAAAGGAGGAAAAGGAACATGAACGCTAAGATGATTATCGGCATCTGCCTTGTGGTATTCATTGTCGCAGGGCTTATCGTTCTTCGCCTGAAGAACAGAAAGTAATGGACAAGGGCGGCACCCGTCAAAAGGTGCCGCCCAATTCCATAAGGAGGAAAGATTATGGATAAAAAAAGAATGGTCGGTGATTACACCGTCCTTAACTCCATGTATATCGGACACAGAGAGATCATCCTGGGTGAGAACCCGAAAGCAGCCAACGGGGAGCGATATGTCTGCTGCTATGCCGAGCGAGTGATGTTCTATGAACAGTATCTTGAGGCAAAAGTCAGTGATGATTTTGCCGAGATCGTAAAGCTCTATGGAGAACGAGTGACGCAGGCCGCAGACGAGATCATGAAAGAAACGGAAAAGGTAACGTCCGAGATCGGTATGAACGACGAGATTACCGCAAAGGACTGTAAGCCAATTTCGCAGGATGACGCTATCGAAGATAAAGTCATCGTGATACGCGGAAATGTGCTTCGCCCGGAGTTCAGACACGCCTCTCACCAATTGATGCTTTGCACAGGAGGCTTCGGAGCACAGAAAAACGCCAGAGGACGAACCTGCTACTGCATCTCCCTCTATAGTGGAAAGCAGACGTCGTTTTATCGTGGTGATGTTCTTGGCGTCATGGATAAGCGCTCCTTGCCTGAGTGGGCCAAAATCGGACTTCAAAACGCCCTTGAAATAAGACAAAACGAGAAAAGCCATCCCAATGAAAGAGGTGAAGCAAGATGATCGACTATGAAAAGCGAGCCATGATAGAGGCCGAGGATAAATACACCTTCCGTCAGAGCTCTCAGATTTCTTCGCAAACCGGCTTGATCGGTTATCTCCGCGCTGATATGGATACTGACGGAAACGGCTTCTTCAGCTCATGGAATGACTACCGAAAAGACCTCAAAACTGATGAGTTCAAGCAGGAGTTTGACGAGGTTATCAATTCTTTGCGTGAGGAAGGAGATATTCTTCACAACCGGAAGGACCTGGCTTATTACTGCTACACGAATCCGCAGAGCAAAATGCCCACCGAGCAGGACTACTACGGTGTCCGTGTCGATACGGACAAGTACACCTATCTGCTGCGCCTGAACCCGAACAAGGGCGAATACAATCTCTATTGCTATTGCTACGTCAAGGAATGGCTCAATGGGCATATGAAGGACGCGGCAAAGGGTATCCGGTTCATTAACAGCCACTATAAAGAACTGTTCCGCATCCCCGATGGCGGCAAAATCAAGATCCACCTTGCCTGGAACGAAGACCAGGTGCGAACTTGCAGATATATCGACGACTACCACGTTGAGGTTGGCGACAACCTTTACCACATTTGCGAGTTTGCCGAGCGGATGGAGCAAAACGGACACACCTATGAGCCTGTTCGCACAGAGCTTCCGGAGCAATGCTACAGCATTCTTCCCGGTTCCGGAGAAATCATCGTAGTCAAGCGAAATGAAAAAGGCTACTACAATCCCCATATTCCCGCCGTCAGCAAGGAACAAGCGCGGGAAATTGTCGATGAGTACAACGGAAAGCTGGGCGTTACCAGAGCCCAAGAGGAAGCAATGAGAACCGGCTCCATGTTCGGCTTTCATGTTCCCGGCGCTGATCCCAAGAACTATGACAAGGACGGCAAGCCCCTGGCCCCGAAGGACAGATGTGACGCCAGATGAGCGAATACTGTGTCTGCTGCGGAGCAGAGATACCGGAGGGCAGAATGATCTGCCCTATTTGTGAAAAGGACGGAGGTGAAGGAAGTGAAAGACAGACACATCATTTGGAGCAACGAAAATCTCGACTTGGACGACTGGCGCGAAGACTTGCAGGAGCAGTATCCCGACTGTTCCGAAGATGAGCTCTATCGCATCATGTGCGAAACAAACGCCGACTATCTCTCCGACGAGCGTGTGAACCTGAATATCCAGTTATCCCAACCGATCCTTGTGATTGCTGACCTTGGCCTTTGGAACGGACGGCGCATGGGATATAAGGAGATCCCAAGCGGCAATATTCGTGACTGCCTATCCGGAGGATACGATTACACCACCTGGTACGTGGACAAGAAGGGCGACTTCCGTTGTGATGACATTCACCATGATGGCACCAACCACTATCTCTATCGGGTTTACAAGGACGGAGTTTCCGAATATCAAAAGGACCGGCTAAAAGAGAAGCTATACGAGGGCACCGCCACAAGAGCCGATGTTACGAGGATCACGAGACGCCTCGGTGATGAGATTGGCAAGGTGTATGGCTGGGATTTCCCAACACATCAGAGAAATGAACAAGAACCTGTGAGATAGGAGAAAGCGATGGATAGAAAGAAAGCCATCTGCGAATATCTCCGCCAGAATCATATCGGCAAAGAAAAAGCCATCCACAGCAAGGAGCTTGAAAAGCTGTTCATGCTTGACGGAAGAAATATTCGCCGCAAGATCAGTGCTCTCAGACAGGATGGCTTTCCTATTTGCAGCGATGAGACGGGATATTACTACGCAGACAATCAGAAAGAAATCAACCACACAGTTTGCAGGCTCAACGAGCTTGTTACGAAGGTGTCCAACGCCAGAACCGGCTTGCTGTTCGCTTCGGTTCTCGGTGAAAAGGAACAGACCATAGAGGTCACAATCAAAGTAAAGTAAGGAGGTAATCCCATGCCGAGCAAATACCAAATCATTTCGGAGTTGGCATCCCAGACCGCAAGGGATATCACCTCCAAGGCAGAGCGATACACGGACTTTCTCGTTACCGCTGCCAATAACTATAAGTACAGCTTTAAGGAGCAACTGTTGATCCATGCCCAGAAGCCGGATGCGACGGCCTGCGCGGAAATCGAGACTTGGAACCGGCTCGGTCGTTGGGTGAACAAGGGAACGAGAGGCATTGCGCTCCTTGTCGATAGAGATACCCCATACAAGCTGCGCCATGTCTTTGACTACTCGGACACGAACAGCCGTGCCGGTCGAGTGGTCACGCTTTGGCAAATGCGTCCGCAGTATGAAGATGCCGTAAAAGAAAGCCTCCAGGATAGCTTTGGAGAGGTGGAGCTGACAGCAGACTTTCCGCATTTCCTTATGGAGATTGCGAAGAATGCTGTTGAGGATAACTTTTCAGATTACCTTTCCAATCTCCAGTCTGTCAAAGGTGACAGCTTTTTGGAGGAACTGGACGATCTCAATCTGGAAGTCTGGCTGGAAGACACTCTGCGAAGCAGCGTCGCGTATATGGCGCTGGTGAGAGCAGGCTATCAGCCGAGCCTCTACTTCACACGGGATGATTTCTCCCACATTTACGATTTCAATACGGTACCCGTGATCTCTGTTCTTGGTGCTGCAACGAGCGATATTTCCGAGATGGTGATCCGGGAAATTGCAGAAACCGTAAAAGGACTGGAAAAAGAGGAAAAACAGAGTAATCGCACATTTGCGAGGGGACGATCCTCTGAGTATCATGAAAGCAGAAACAATAAAACCGAAAGGAGCTATGAAGATGGAACTGACCTATACGATGCAGGGAGATTACCTGATCCCCGACCTGACCGTTCCGGAGAGCCCGAAGATTGGGAAGTATGGAATGCTGCGTCGAACCTTCCTCCGAGAGCATCGGGATGGAATCTACACCGGGATGCTGCTGGAAGGAACGCTGAACAGCCACTTGGAGGAAGTGGACGCTCAGGCCAACCGGATGATGGACAAGCTGACCGAGCAGATGAAGACGCTCAACGGCGTGACCGAGCAGATGAAGTCCGAAGACCAGATGAAGTGGGTTCAGCTGATGAACTCGATCCGGAACTCGGCGGAGGAAGTGGTCCTGAGAGACCTGATCTACGCGTAAGTCTTCCCTCAGAGGAAGAACAACAGGAACTGATTGCAGAAGCGGAGGCTGAAACAACCTCCGCTTTTGTTATTTCTCAGGAAGATATTGACGCTGTTCTGACTCGTGGCAGCGGCGTCCATGAGGGAAAGTACCGTATCTATGAGCAGTACCTGAAGCAAGAAACCCATGAAGCAAATGTTGCGTTTCTGAAGGATGAGTACGGCGTCGGCGGTGCGTATCCCGCTGTTCCCGGCAGGCAGCTTGATGAGAACCATGACGGAAAGGGCATCAAAATCAGTAGAGGCAGCATCATGCACCCTGATGCAGAAGTCCTTTTGAGCTGGAAAAAGATCGAGAAGCGTATCGGAGAACTGATTGCCACGGACCAGTATCTCAGTCAAGCTGAGAAAGAGCATTATCCTGCGTATCGTGCCGAAGCGGAAGCTCGTAGAGGACGATCAGCTATTTCTGAGGAGTTTCGCTCCATCGTTTATGATTACAACGACTATATGACGCAGCTTGGAGAAGAGGATAAAAAGCTGAACCTTTATTATCTGTCAAGCTGCTGGGGTGCTTTTTCGGTCGGTGATAAGAGGATGTATGCGCGTACCTCTGACGGCGATTTCATCCTTCCGATGATGCGCGAAGCGATGAATACCATCATTGCTGACAACACGCATCTGACTGAACGCTGCGAAGCGATGCTTGCCTCGTTGAACAGCGATCTGGCGAGACCGCTGGAACCGTCTTATGACGAGCTGAACCCTCCGCCGGAGCCGGAAAAAGAGTATCGTTTCTCCCTTGGCGATACCGTCTATCTTGGAACGCATGAGTATGAAGTGCTTTCCTTCGACGAGAATGAAGTGGTCCTGTATGATAATCCTGTTCTTTGAGGAAGGAGGCGATAGCTATGAGCAGGATTAAGACGAGAGAAAGCGTGAAGGATATTAAGGTCATTGAAAAAGCGGCTGTTGCCTCCGAGCGTATGAAGACGGCGCTGGTCAGGTCAAAGGATCAGTTTGAAAATCTGATGGACGACGGCCAGGTCACGCCGTCTGAATATGCGGAGGATAAGATCCGCTATGCTGCGGAAGATGTTGCAGATCGTGTCGGTCATGATGTGTCATCCGAGACGAAAAAGGCTGTCAACAAAGGCAAAGAAGCATATCGGAAACATCGTGAGGAAAAGCGGATTGAAAAGAATGAGGAGCGGGTCAACCGCTACGAAGAGCGGTTTCGCAGAGAGGAACAGGCCCGGGCCGAGAGGACATCTTCTCAGGAGTCTCATTCACATCAATCTGCCACACGAGCATCAGAGCCACAAGGCCCTTCGCAGACGCGGAGCGAGCCTGCATCCAAACGGCAAGCTGTCTCTCAGAAGCAAAACAGTGTTCGGCAGAGGAAGAACATCTACCAGCAGAACACCGTAAGAGAAACAGCATCCACCGGTGGTGAAGTCCGGAAGAATGCTGTACGCGGAAAGCGAAACCAGACCATCAAGACTGCGGAGCGGACGGAACACACGATTAAGCAGTCCGCCCGTTCTGCCGGAAAGAAGACCGTGAAGAGCGGTGCAAAAGGCACGGTTAAGTCCTCAGAGAAAGCAATTAAGACAGCGGAGAAGACATCCAAAGCGGCCATTAAAACTGCTGAGAAAACGGCCAAGGCAACGCAAAAAGCAGCCCAGGCGACCGCTAAGGCCGCACAGAAGGCTGCTGAAATGGCAAGGCAGGCTGCGATTGCGGCATACAAAGCTGCGGTGGCGGCAGCGAAAGCAATCGCCGCCGCGATCAAAGCGATTGCCGCCGCGATCAAGGAATTGATCGCTGCCATTGCAGCCGGTGGCTGGGTGGCAGTCGTAGTGATTATCGTTATCTGCTTGATCGGTCTTATCGTGGCATCCTGTTTCGGAATCTTCTTCTCTTCTGAGGATACCGGCTCTACGCAGACCATGCAGCAGGTTGTTCAGGAAATCAACCTGGACTATCAGAACAAGCTTGACGACATCAAGAACTCCAACACCTATGACGAGCTTGAAATGTCAGGTTCCCGTGCAGTCTGGCCGGAGGTCCTTTCCATCTACGCTGTAAAGACCACCAACGACCCGGATAATCCGCAGGAAGTGGCATCTATGACCGACGAAAAGAAACAGCTTCTGAAAGATATCTTTTGGGAAATGAATGAGATTTCCTATGAAACCGAAGAAAGGACAGAAACTGTCATAGTCGAAACAGATGATGGAGAAGGAAACATCATAGAAGAGGAAGTCGAGGAGACAACTGTTTATCTGTATATCACCGTGAGTCATAAAACCGTAGAGGAAATGATGGCGCAGTACGGCTTCACCGAGGATCAAAAAGCCCAGGTCGCTGAGCTGCTCGCACAGGACAGCAGTATGTGGGCATCTGTTCTCTACGGCATCTACGGAGCCGACGATCAGATTGTTGCGGTTGCGCTGTCTCAGCTTGGCAATGTGGGCGGCGAGCCCTACTGGAGCTGGTACGGTTTCGGCTCTCGTGTTGAGTGGTGCGCCTGCTTTGTCTCTTGGTGTGCCAATCAGTGCGGTTATATCGAGACTGGTGTTATTCCCAAATATGCAGGCTGCGTCAACGGCGTCAACTGGTTCAAGGATCGAGGCCAGTGGGCAGATAATGATATCGAACCGGCTCCTGGTATGATTATCTTCTTCGATTGGGATAACAAGGGCAGTTCCGGCCCACAGGACGGTGAATCCGATCATACCGGTATCGTTGAACGGGTTGAGGACGGCATTGTCTACACGGTCGAAGGAAACTCAGGCGATAGCTGCCGCGAAAACCATTATGCTGTAGGCTACTATGAAATCCTGGGCTACGGGATTCCTGCCTATTAAAATCATTCACTCCTGTATCAGGTTTAGACGGCCTGATACAGGAGTTTTTTGACTACCCCATTATGATGTCGGCTTTAAGCGACATCATAATGAATGTCAATATGAAAATCGTGTATACATATTGAAATCAAAGAAGGATCGTGGTATAATCTACTATGTCTTTTTATATCTGGTATTTGGACGGCCGGATTGATGTTATTTGATAGTGAACGGAGGAGCGCCATGAGAATCAGCTATGATAGACTCTGGAAACTAATGAAGAAAAACAAACTGATGAAAAATGAACTGGCAGCTGCTGCCGAGATCAGCGGGTATGCAATGAGCAAATTGTATAGAGACGAACCTGTTTCCCTAGAAGTAATAATGCGTCTGTGTAAAGTCTTCCACTGTGACATTGGCGATATTGTTGAGATTATAGAAGAGGATTAATAATGATTCAAGATAGTATTCATACCAGCCCATATAAGGGTTCAGGTCAAATTACGAGAGAACAATTTCTTTTCTATGAAATGAGAACAACAGCGAAATTGCTGATTGCCGGACATGATGATGAAGACACTATAGATACTATCATACGCGACAATCTATTCCAGTACCCAACCGAAAAGTCTGTGAAACAGATGGCCAAAGTGTGTGTTGAACGTTTGAAGTGCCTGCAATCAGATGAGCTGATAGGTGTTATTGCAACTGCAGATTCCGTTACCGCAAAACAGACTTGTCTTTATGCTATGATGAAGAAATATCGTGTCGTAAGAGATTTTATGATAACCGTAATCGGAGAAAAGTATAAGCAGCGAGATTACTCCTTTGGTAGGGGAGATATTCGAGCCTTCTTTCTACGACTCCAAGAACAAGATGATTATGTAGCAACTTGGTCAGACAACACAGTAAGAAAAATGGAATCTGTTATATCACGTTTGCTGATCGAAAATGAATATATAGATGGCGGAAGATCAACGTCATTAAATCCTATGCTGATTACATCTGCATTGGAAAACGCAATTAGGTACAGTGGCGATTTACTTGCCTTGCCTGCCTTTAATTGCCTGGATTGAGGTGACAGTATGAGCAACTTGAAAGAACGACTGGATCTTCTCAGAGAGGAAATCCAAAAAGATGATTTCCTTGATGGCAAAGGTCTCAGCAACGAAGTTAATATCCGCATCTTCTGTTACGATCCGGCGGAGGAAATGACGGTGACACACTTCCTTGAACAGATAAAAACAGACCAGTCTCTGAATTGCAGACTGATCGAGTGTAATCTGTATAAGACTTTCCTTTCCATCTGTGATGATCTTGATATCACGGACGCAATCCCTGAAATGGAGGAAGCTGACGGAGGTATCTTCCTTCTGGAACAGCTTCACTCTGCGATTGGCGAAGGAGAGTTCATAGATAAGATCCAGTACGAGCCGCACAAGCGCGGAGATGTACTGATTCTGACCGGTGTTGGTGATGTGTTCCCCTTCATGCGAGTACACTCCCTGCTGGAAGCATTGCAGCCTTACTTTTCAGACATTCCGATTTTGGTTATGTATCCCGGCGAGTTTGACGGCCACTATCTGAAACTGTTTGGCAGGCTGACACCTAATGATTATTACAGAGCTTTCAATATTTTCTGAGGAGGATGCAGGCATGATGATTCGTAACATGTTCGCTGAGGACATCAACAGACAAATCAATGGTGTCATCAAAGTCGATCAAGATACAACAGACGTTATTGAGCAGGAAGTTCGAGAGTACGTCATCACGAAAGAATTGAAGAAGCACTTCATCAGCTTCTTTGACTACTATAGCGACTCCTTTGATAAACCTACGGACGATATCGGCGTGTGGATCTCCGGTTTCTTTGGAAGTGGTAAATCTCACTTCCTGAAGATGCTTTCCTATATCCTTGAGAACAAGTCTGTTGGCGGTGTTCCTACGGTCGAAATGTTCCGCAAAAAGTTTGCGGATGATCCTGCCACGTTCATGCTGATTGACAAGGCTACCCGTGGCAAGACCGAGACCATCCTTTTCAATATCGACATTGAAGGCTCTATAAACAAGGACAAGACTGCGGTGCTCCGCGTCTTCGCAAAGATGTTCTATAACCACCTTGGTTTCTTTGGCGAGAACCTGAAGGTTGCTATGCTGGAGCAGTACATTGATCAGCTTGGTAAGACCGAAGAGTTCCGTCGCGTCTTTGAGGCCAAAAAGGGCAAGTCTTGGGTTGACCAGAGAAAGGCTTTTGCGTTCAACGGCAAGTTTATCATTCCTACGCTGATGGAAGTTCTGGACATGAGCGAAGAGGATGCAAAGCGCTGGTTCAACGACAAAACGGCGGTGGAGTTTTCCATTGCCCAGCTGGTCGAAGATATCAAAGCTTACGTAAAAAAGCAGCCGAAGGACTTCCGTCTGATCTTTCTGATTGACGAAGTTGGTCAGTACGTCGGAACGGACACTGACATGCTCCTGAACCTCCAGTCTCTGACTGAGAAGATCGGCAGCGAATGCGGCGGCAAGGTTTGGGTCATGTGCACCGGTCAGGAAGCCATTGATGAGATCATCAAGGTTCGTGCTGATGAGTTCTCCAGAATTCAGGCGCGTTTCAAAACCCGTCTCTCCCTGTCTTCCTCCTCTGTGGATGAAGTCATCCAGAAGCGTATCCTGAAGAAAAAGCCCGATGTCGAGAAGCAGTTGGAAGGCCTCTACCATGATAACGACTCTGTCCTTCGCAATCTCTTCAGCTTCACGGACTCCATCTTGGATATCAAGGGCTTTACCGGTGCAAACGAGTTTGCTGTAAACTTCCCGTTTGTTCCTTATCAGTTCATCATCATGCAGAAGGTCTTTGCGGAGATCCGTAAGCACGGTAACTCCGGCAAGCACCTTTCCGGTGGTGAGCGTTCCATGCTATCCGGTTTCCAAGAAGCCGCGCAGAAGATTCAGGATCAGGACGAATACGCGCTGGTTCCGTTCTTCCGCTTCTACGATACCGTACATACCTTCCTTGACAGTTCCATTCGCCGTGTGATCGAGCGCTGCCAGAACGCAGCGGATATTGGCGCGGGAATCGAGGCTATGGACGTTGATGTTCTGAAGCTCCTGTACCTGATCCGCTATGTGGATGACATCCCTGCCAACGTGGACAACATTGTTATCCTGATGGCCGATGATATCCGCACAGATAAGATCGTTCTCCGCGAGAAGGTCAGAGAGTCCCTGAACCGGCTCATGAGCCAGAACTACATCGGCAGAACCGGAGACACTTATAACTTCCTGACCGATGAGGAGCAGGACATCCAGAAGGATATCAAGAATACCAACGTGGATACAGCATCTATCGTTGAGCGCATTGCTCAAATGATCTACGCTGATATCTACCAGACAAAGAAATATCGCTACGGCAAGTATGACTTCGACTTCGATAAGATGGTTGACGGCGTGACCACGGGTGCAGTGACCGGTGGTATGAAGCTGCGCTTCCTGACGGTCGCAACCGATGCCGTGGAGAAATCTGAGCTGCGCCTTATGACGGAATCTAAGGGGCAGGCTATTGTCGTTCTTTCCGGTACTTCCTACTATGAGGCGTTGGAAAGTGCCATGAAGATCCGCAAGTTCGTGAAGCAGCGAAACGTCTCCCAGCTTCCGAAGTCCATGCAGGACATCATCCGTGACCAGCAGGATGAAGCTGGCAGGTATGAGCTGTCCGCTATGGAGGATCTGAAGAAAGCCATTGTGAATGCAGCCTTCTATGTGGACGGTGAGCATGTTGAGATAAAGAGCGGTGACGCAAAGTCCCGCATTGATCAGGCGCTGGAGTATCTGGTGGCGCACGTTTACAGTGAGCTTGGCCTGATTGAGAAAAACGCCGAGACGGACGCTGACATTATCGAGATCCTGACTGGAAACTTCATTGCCGGAGCAGAACCCAACCGTGATGCAGCTGCAAAGGTCGAGGAATATCTGATCGTTCAGGATAGGACAAAGCTGCCTACATCCATGTTTGATGTACAGAGCCGCTATCAGGGCATCCCGTATGGCTGGCGTGAGATCGACATTGCTGCGGTTGTAGCTCTGCTTATTAACCAGCAGAAAGTCACCATCAAGTACGGTGGCGCAACAATCCAGCCCAACGATCCGAAGCTTCCAGATATGCTCCGCAAGAAGAGTGAGATCGGCAAAACCAGCATTTCCAAGCGTCAGGTCGTGACTGCGGTCAAGATGAAGGCGGTCAAGGATCTCCTCCGTGAGTACTTTGATGTAATGGATGTACCGGATGATGAAGACGGCCTTGTTGCTTTCATCGTCATGAAGTTTGAGGCGCAGAAGGCTCATTATGAGGCTTTGGAGCAGCGCTATGTACCTAACCGGAGATATCCGGACAAGGGCAAAGTACAGGCGGCAATTCAGCTGGCAACGGAAGTTCTCTCTCAGAAGAAAGACAACATTGCCCTGATTGACCGCGTTCTGAAGCTGGAAGACAAGCTCTTCGACAACAAGGAAGATCTTCAGGAAGTTGAAAGCTTCTTCAAGACGCAAGTGCAGGTCTTCGATGCAGCAGCTCAGATGGAAGAAGACCTCCGGAATGAGCTGGATTACCTGTCTCACGAGCCAGAAGCCAATGATGCACTTAACAAGATTCGTCTTATCGTTGTGGTGCAGGGAGGCTTTAGCTACAAGAAGATTCCTGAACTGAACGGCCTTATGGCTACTGTCCGAGAAGGCCATGACCGTCTGCTTGCTTCCAAGCGTGAAGAAGTCAGCGACATCATTACGCAGTGCATGGGCGCAGTGCATCAGGCGGCAAATGGAGACTTCAAAGCCAAGGATCTTGTTTCTAAGGCTGATGAATACTACTCTCAGCAGCGTCAGAAAGTCAAGGACTTCCAGAGTCTTGCACTTCTGGACGGCCTCATCCCGCCGATGCTTCAATACAAGGACACTGCGGTAGCAAGGATTGAAGTGGCGGTTGCGCCTCCGAAGCCGGTTGACCCGCCCAAACCGCCTGTAAATCCGGTCAATCCTCCTAAACCCGCACCGAAGAAGGTGATCCGGTCGTATAACCGGTCAGTCATCTTCCCTGCGAAGACAATGGAGACCCCGGAAGAAGTAGACGATTATGTTGAGAAGCTTCGCAGTCAGCTGAAGCAGCTCCTCAAGAACTGTGATGGTATCCAGCTGAAATAAAGAAAGTAGTGAGGAACAGTTGTGAGTGATGCTTTAAGGACAGTGCTGATAAGCCTTGGAACAAGCCTTATCGTCAGCCTTATTACCTTTATCCTTGGCTTGAGATCCGGCAAGAACCAAGCGGACAGGCAAAAAATGCAGGAGCTTTACAAAAAGCTCTATAGCCATTTCTCAGAACTCAAAAAGTCTATCGAGGAAGATAGATGCAGAACATGGGAGAGCTATGATCACATAGAAAAAGGTAATCGGATCATATACACCCCGCCTGTGCGAAAGCTTGAAATGTCCGGAGACCTAATATTCTTGAAGAAGAGGATAGCTGAAAAAGCAACTGCTCTTGAGGTTAAGGTACTCAGCTTCGGCTCGGATAAGGATTATTTGGCGAAAGACATACATGTTGTGCTTCTCGACAATCTTTCACTCTTAAAGGAAGGGTATGCATTTGAAGAATACTCTCACAACAAGGGCAAAAGGAATGCTTTGAAAACGGCTAATCCAACTGGATGTAATGCGTACCGTACTTGCTCATACAAAGATTTCTTTAGCACTGATAAACTCAAGAAATTGTTGGATGAGTGGGATTCCAAGAAAGATTACGCACTGAAGTTCAGCTCAAAGGGGAATCCACCAGATTATTCTTTCTGCCTTTACCCGGATAGTTTGAATGTATCGGTCAATGATTTCATTCAAGCGCTTGTAAAAGACTTTGGTGAGAAGGTCAAGGGATACCGTGACACAGAAGCGACAAAGAAGCAGTTGCTCAAAGATATTGACAATCTTCTGAAGAAACTTCGCAAGAGGGCCGTGGAGCCGTTTACTTTTTGGGAAACATTCTTCGGTGCGTTTGCAGATTTATTCAGATAATCATGAGGTGCTAAATGGACAAGAATGCTATCAAGAAATATGCAGTATGGGCAAGACGGGAACTGATTTCCCGTGTCAGCCAGAGAGCTGCATTATATGAGATTACCGATAAGGACTACGGGGACGCATCTGCGGATAGCGTTCTTGGTCGCGTCATGTCTGCTGAAGAGAAACATCAGCGTCAGGCTCTGATTGCTCAGATCCGTGAAAAAGGGTATGAGCAGGTCATGGAGGAGATCGCCTATACATGGTTCAACCGGTTTATTGCCCTCCGGTTTATGGAGGTCAATGGCTATCTTCCTTCCCGCGTTCGTGTTTTCACGGATGATGAGAATAACTTTAAGCCTCAGATCCTGACCGAAGCAATTAACATGGAGCTGGATGGGCTTGATATGGAGAAAGTCTATGCTCTGAAGAATGCAAACGATGATGATGCGCTCTTTAAGTACATGCTCATCGTTCAATGCAATGCTCTGTCCAGTATTCTTCCCGGCATGTTTCAGCGGATTTCTGACTACACGGAACTCCTTTTCCCGGATAACCTTTTGCGCGAGGGCAGCGTCATCGAGCAGATGATTTCGATGATTCCCGAAGAGGACTGGAAGGACGCCGTGCAGATCATCGGCTGGCTGTATCAGTATTACAACAGCGAGAAAAAGGACGATGTTTTCGCCGCTCTGAAAAAGAATGTGAAAATCACAAAAGAAAACATCCCTGCGGCAACCCAACTGTTCACCCCGGATTGGATCGTTCGCTACATGGTGGAAAACAGCCTTGGTCGTTTGTGGGTGGAGGGACACCCGAATGACGAACTGAAATCCCAGTGGAAATATTATTTGGAAGAAGCCGAGCAGGAGCCGGAAGTGCAGGCACAGCTGGCAGAAATCCGTAAGGAATATGCTGCACTGACACCGGAACAGTTGAAAGTCATTGACCCCTGCATGGGTTCCGGCCATATCCTTGTCTACATGTTCGATGTGCTGGTGAAGATTTACGAAGCTTACGGCTACTCTGCCCGTGATGCCGTGAAGTCTATTGTTGAGAACAACCTATACGGTTTGGACATTGATGACCGTGCGGCACAGCTGGCTTACTTTGCGGTGATGATGAAAGCCCGTCAGTATGACCGCCGCTTCTTCAGCCGTGGCATTCAGCCCCATGTGTATGCCATTGCGGAGAGTAACCATGTGGACTCGTTTGCGTTGGAGTATTTCTGCAATGGGGATGCCAATCTAAAAAAGGCTATGGACACCATCATCAGCGAACTGCATGATGCCAAGGAATACGGCTCGGTTCTGACCGTTACACAGCAGGATTGGTCTGCGCTGTATGCCCGCTTTGCGGAAATCGAGGAGGATATTCATATCTCTCGTGAAGCGGCGCTGAGTGGATTATTGCCACTGGTGCAGACAGCGCAGGCATTGGCTCAGAAATATGATACGGTTGTGACGAACCCGCCGTATATGGCTGTCAGCAACGCTGGTGCGAAGGTCAACGACTATGTGAAGAAGAACTTCCCTGACAGCAAAGCAGATCTTTTTGCTGTGTTCATCGAACGCTGCGGGCAGATGGCGAAGAAAAACGGCTATCAGGCAATGATTACCCAGCACTCATGGATGTTCCTGTCCAGCTTTGAGAAGCTGCGTACAAAACTACTGGCGGTCGATATCGTCAATATGGCGCACCTCGGCGCAAGAGCCTTTGAAGAGATCGGCGGCGAAGTGGTGCAGACCACATCGTTTGTCATTCGCAAGAGCCACATTGCAGACTATAAGGGCGAGTATTGCCGATTGATCGAGCCGACCTCTCAGCAAGGAAAAGAGGATATGTTCCTCTCAGGTGAGAATCGCTATGCGGCAGACCAGTCCAACTTCTCCAAAATCCCCGGTTCTCCGGTGGCGTATTGGGTGAGCGAGGCGGTTGTTAATGCGTTTGCATTAAACAAAAAGATCGGGCAGCTTGCTGATCCCAAGCAAGGTTCAACATTAGGTGATAATGCAACGTTTATACGATATTGGTTCGAGATCGAAGGTAAAGCCAGGAAATGGTCTAATTGTATGAAAGGTGGTGAATTCCGCCGCTGGTATGGAAACCAAATGTATGTTCTTGATTGGGAAGATGATGGGAAGCGAGTTCGTAGTACAGGACGAGCAACTATACGAAGTGCCGATCGACTTTTTCAAGAAGGCATTACATGGTCTAATATTACATCGGGTAAATCATCATTCAGATATATGCCGGAAGGCTTTTTCTTTGAAAGCACAGGCTCAGTCTGTTTTTCTTCTTCGCATATTCTTAAATACTTACTTGCTTATCTCAATACCCCGATTGCCGAGAATCTAAACCGGATGATTAACCCAACATTACACCTTCAATCTGGTGATGTTGCAAAACTTCCTCTGAAGATATCTGAATGTAAGATTAAAGAAGTATCTCAGATTGCCGATGCGTGTATTGATATTGCAAAAAAAGATTGGGATTCCTACGAAACCTCATGGGATTTCAAGCGGAATCCGCTGGTGGTAAGCAGTATTCCGGCCGTATTTGGAGCAGAGTATTGCGGCAAATATGTGACCAGACTGGAAGACCACTATTATGCATGGAAAAATGAATGCAAAGAGCGCTTTGAGAATCTTCAAATAAACGAAGAAGAACTCAACCGCATTTTCATTGACATTTACGGTTTGCAGGACGAATTGACACCGGATGTTGCGGACAAGGATGTGACTGTGCATCGCGTGTTTGACAGCAAAGACGATGTGCCGGAATCTATGAAGGGCAGCAACTATGTCCGCACCATGCGCGACGAGATTGTCTCCCTCATCTCCTATGCCGTGGGCTGTATGTTCGGGCGGTATTCTCTGGACGTGGACGGGCTTGTCTATGCGGGAGGTGAATGGGACGCCAGCAAGTATGCTTCGTTTGCTGCAGATAAGGATAACATTATCCCGATCTGTGATGATGAGTATTTCGACGATGATATTGTCGGTCGGTTCGTGGAGTTTGTCCGCAAGGTCTACGGCGATGACACGCTGGAAGAAAACCTAAAGTTTGTTGCCGACGCGCTCGGCGGCAAAGGTCAGCCGAAGGATGTGATTCGGAATTACTTCCTGAGTGATTTCTACTCTGACCATTGCAAGATTTATCAGAAACGCCCGATCTACTGGCTGTTTGACAGTGGTAAGAAGAACGGATTCAAGGCGTTGATCTATATGCACCGCTACAAGCCGGACATCATTGCCAGGATGCGTACCGACTATGTGCATGAGCAGCAGGGACGCTATCGCACCGCCATTGCCGATCTGGAAAGCCGGATTGCAAATGCCGATACCGGCAGCCGTGTGAAGCTGACCAAGCAGCTGACCAAGCTCCAGAATCAGGCCGAGGAGCTGCGGGTGTACGAAGAAAAGATCCATCACCTTGCAGACCAGATGATCCGCATTGACTTGGATGATGGAGTGAAACACAACTATGCGATTTTCCAAGACGTTCTTGCGAAGATCAAGTAAGGAGGTATAGGACATGGCCGGTATTGATTTAGGAACCATACAGCAAGACTTGGCACGTCGTTTTGCTGCGCCTTTACCGGAGTTCTATAGGCGCCGGATCATCTTCTGGTACGATGAAGACCGGGAATTTGAAGACCAGCTGGAGGATTTGTCTCTGGACGGTGTAGAAGTTGTAGTTCTGACCGGCAACAACACCTTTGCGGTCAAGAAGCAGCTTTGCGAGGACAGTCTGACAACGAACTTCCTTGTCTATGATCCCCGTCCCTTCATGAAAGATGATGACAACTGGCTGATCAATGTACAGATTTACAGCGAGGAGTTCCGTGCCGATCTCAATTCTATCTGGATGGATGAGATGGGCTTGCCAGCCACGCCTATTATCCGTAATCAGGTGAAACATTACCGGAAGTTCTTCCGGGCAAAAGATCGCCGTGATACTGTCAAGAAACTAAGTGGCAGCATCTCCACGGCTCCGCAGATGCACCTTGCTGTTATGGCCGCACTTGCTGGCTGCAACGACATTCAGCCTAACAAGATCATCAAGGCCGTCATTCATGCCGGATTGGATCTGGATACGAACAGCATCTATCAGAGTTTCCTGACCTATGGTGCTGACAAGCCTTTTTGGGTGATGGTTTCTCAAGCTACCGGATACAGCGAAGGTGATGATTCCAACCTTGGAAGACTTGCAATCCACATGTTGCTGACCGCAGCGACGAGGACAATGCATCAGGATCACTTGGCCGGACTGGATGCCTTTATCTCGACACCGCATCAGGCCTATTGCTATGACTTTGTTTCTGACTGGCTCCATAGTGAGGACAACATGCAGCTCTATGAAGTTGCCCGGTATGTCGAAGATGAAGCTCGGCTGCCGCAGCGCTTCAGCAAGCTGGCCGTTGAGGATCTGGTGGATACGGAAGTGTTCCCGTGCATCAACGAGTGTATCCTGACAGCACTGATGAAGGAAATCAGTGATCACATCATTCAAGTGGACGTGATCAAAGCTGCCGTTGAGAAACGCCGCACGATGGTCTGGTACGACAGCGTGTCCAGCTATTATGACGGTCTTCTTCAGGTCGCCAACATGCAGGCATTCTTCATGGAGCACTCTGCCGGGTTCCATACCGTTGAGCCGCATCGTATCTGGAAAGAGTACACGACGGACTACTTCCGTATGGATACCTACTACAGGCTGTTCCATCTCTGCTTCCAGAAGAGCCTGAAGACATCAAATCCCTTGCTGGATGACCTCTTTAAACATGTAACGGAGAAGGTTGAAGGTCTCTATTCTCACTGGTATCTTGGGCAGCTCGGTCAGAACTGGTCGGATGCCTGTGGTGAGAATCTGGAGACATATGGCCGCATTCTGGAAGTGCCGCAGCAGGTTGACTTCTATAAGTCCAAGGTCAAGACCAACGATAACCGTATCTTTGTGATCATATCGGACGCATTCCGCTATGAAGTGGCAGCCTCCCTTTCGGAGCAGCTTCAGCGGGAGATGCAGTGCAAGGTGGCATTGAACAGCTGTGAGGCGATCTTCCCGACAGTCACGAAGTTCGGTATGGCAGCTCTGTTGCCGCATAAGAAGTTGGAAGTCGTTCCCCGCAGCAACGGTGTTCTTGGCATTCTGGCAGATGGACAGTCTACAGATGCCGGATACAGAGATAAGGTGCTGAAGGCCAATAATCCCAACAGTGTTGCTCTGAAATACGACAACATCATTGGCCTCAAGCGGCTGGAGCGTCAGGCTCTGGTCAAGGGCATGGATATCGTCTACATCTACCACGATAAGGTGGACGAGGCCAGCCATACCTCTGACAGCGCCGTGTTCCCGGCCTGTGATGATGCAATCGCAGAGATCAAGAATCTGATCCGTATCATCGTCAACGAGTTTGGCGGTACGAATGTGATTGTGACAGCGGATCATGGTTTCCTCTATACCTATAGTCCGTTGAGTGAAGATGACAAGGTGGACAAGACTTCGCCCAGCGATCAAGACGTGGAGATTGACCGCCGATACTTAATCACCAAGAAGGGCGCTAAACCCGATTATCTGCTGCCTGTGCGTTTCATGGACGGCCAGACGGAGTATGATGCTTTCGCACCGAGAGAGAACGTCCGCATCAAGAAAAAGGGCGGCGGTCTGAACTTTGTGCATGGTGGCATCAGCCTTCAGGAGATGGTCGTGCCGGTTCTGGAATTCCAGTTCCTGCGTAACGCCTACAAGATGTATCAGCGTAACAAGGACAAGATTGATACAAAGCCTGTGACCATCAGCCTGCTGTCAGCCAGCCGGAAGATCAGCAACATGATTTTCTCTCTGAACTTCTACCAGAAGGAGGCAGTTGGAGGAAACCGTGAAGCTGCAACGTATCTCTTGTACTTTGTAGATGTGAATGGACAGAAGATCAGCGATACATGCAAGATTATCGCTGATAAGACCAGCGACAATGCGCAGGAGCGTACTTTCCGGTGCAACTTCAATCTCCGGTCACAGAAGTACAGCAACCGTGAGACCTATTATCTAATCATTGCCGACGAGAGCGGCCTGCAAGCGCCGATCCGGGAAGAATTCCAGATCGACATTGCATTTGCCGTGGATGAGTTCAACTTCTTTTAAGTGAGGACTGCCGAGGAGGAACGTAAGATGGAAGATTTCGATACGAGCTTCAGTGTTCGTGAGATAATCAAGGACAAGCTGCGCCAGAACTTTGATGGCAAGATTGTCCGCAAAGACCTGACGAAGAAAATCAAGGAAGGGGCAAATGTACCCACCTATGTTCTTGAGTTCCTTCTTGGGCAGTATTGCAGCTCTGACGATGATGAGATTGTTGCTCAGGGCGTTGAGAACGTGAAGCGCATTCTGGCTGATAACTATGTGCGTCCGGATGAATCCGAAAAGGTGCTTTCCAAGTTGCGCCAGCGCGGAGCAATGACCATCATTGATCAGGTGACGGTTGAGCTGAACCTTCGGTATGACTACTACGAAGCCCGTTTCTCCAACCTTGGGCTTGGCGGTGTACCCATCTCTGAAGAGTATCCGGAGAAGTATGACCGGCTTCTTTGCGGCGGCATTTGGTGCATTATACAGCTGGAGTATAACAACGATTCTCTTGAAGAAGAGGCTCAGATCGGCTTTAATGGCAAGCCTAAATCCAAGTCAAAGAACGGTGGAAACAGCCTTATCAGCATTCGGAAGCTGACTCCCATTCAGATGCCTCATGTGGACATTGAGGATCTGAAGCAGGGACGTAAAGCTTTCACAAAGGATGAATGGATTGACGTGCTTCTGCGCTCAATCGGCATGGAGCCGGAAGAGCTTACCTATCGTGAGAAATGGCTGCTTCTTCTCCGGATGATCCCGCTGGTTGAAAACAACTTCAACCTCTGTGAGCTTGGGCCGCGCAGCACCGGTAAATCTCATCTCTACAAAGAGATTTCTCCTAACTCCATTCTGGTTTCCGGTGGGCAGACGACCGTTGCGAACCTCTTCTATAACATGGGCAAGCATACTATGGGTTTGGTAGGCCTTTGGGACTGCGTTGCTTTTGATGAGGTTGCCGGTATTCGTTTCAAGGACAAAGACGGCATTCAGATCATGAAGGACTACATGGCATCCGGTTCCTTTGCCCGTGGCAAGGAAGAAAAGGCCGCTAACGCCTCTATGGTCTTTGTGGGCAACATCAATCAGAGTGTTGATGTGCTACTGAAGACTTCCAGCCTCTTCGACCCCTTCCCGCCAGAAATGGGAACGGATACGGCTTTCCTTGACCGTATGCATTGCTATATTCCTGGTTGGGAGATCCCTAAGTTCCGTCCGGAGCATTTCACCGATGATTACGGCTTCATTACGGACTATCTGGCAGAATTCTTGCGTGAGCTGCGTAAAGAGCAGTATGGTGATGCTCTGGATCGCTTTTACCGTCTCGGTAAGAACCTAAATCAGCGTGATACTATTGCAGTCCGCAAGATGGTAGGCGGCTTGGTAAAGCTTGTATATCCGGACGGCGTTTTTGAGAAAGAGGATCTGGAGGAAATCCTTCAGATTGCACTTGAAATGCGTCGCCGTGTCAAGGAGCAGCTGAAGAAGCTGGGTGGCATGGAGTTCTATGACGTGAACTTCTCTTACATAGACAACGAATCCTTCGAGGAACACTATGTCTCCGTGCCTGAGCAAGGTGGCGGCAAGCTTATTCCGGAAGGTATGTGCAATCCGGGACAGGTCTACACGGTCAGCAGAGGAAAGTCAGGCATGATCGGTGTGTTCCGGCTTGAAAGTCAGATGCTTCCGGGTAATGGAAAATTTGAGCGTACCGGTATTGGCTCTGACAGAGATGCAAGAGAGGCAACCAATACGGCCTTCAACTTCTTGAAGGCTAATGGGAACCGGATCAGTGGCTCTATCAGCACAACAACACGAGACTACATCATTAACTATCAGGATCTGCAAGGAATAGGCATGACCGGCAAACTGGCACTGCCTTCACTGATTGCGCTCTGCTCTATTGCTCTTGGGAAACCCGTTCTTAGCTCTACAGCAATCCTTGGAGAGATCAGCATCAGCGGCACAATCATCAAGGTGGACGAGCTGGCTAACGCCCTTCAGGTCTGCTTGGATAGCGGAGCAAAGAGAGTTCTGCTTCCTATGACCGCAGCAGCGGAGCTTGGCACAGTACCAGCGGATCTCATTGGATGCTTTAACCTGATTTTCTATAGCAGCGCAGAGGATGCGGTATTCAAAGCGCTGGGAGTGGAGTAACCTATGAAACCTTTTCGAGACTATGACCTCAGACAGGTCATTGCAAACCAATGGGCGGCTGTGAACAAAAAGATAGATACGATGTCCAACGAGGAGATTATGGCTAATGATCTTGACGTTTTGGCTGAGAATATCTATCAGGAGTTCTTCATTGAGCCTGTGACGATCTTTGAGGAAGATTTCTCGAAGAGGAGTATAAAACAAGGAAAAATCCAGAAATACATAGACCCTTTTTTCAGGGATTATTCAGACCGCGAATATGTTGAGGTCGATGGAGTAATTGCGGAGTTCTATTTCCCATTTACGGGAGAGGCTGACCTGTTTAAGTGCCGTGCATCAACCTTCTCTATGGGAGTATATCCGGAAATAACAGTTAATAAAGCTACTGTTTCTTTCCGTATTGAGCGCTCTCTATCGGAGATGAATAATGCGAATGCAAAAGATAATTTGCTAGGAAGCCTCGATCATGCACTGAAGGAAATCCGGGATGGCCTCACGTATGCAAATAACGATGTGACTGCCTTTAATAATTCCTTAAAGCAACAAGCAATGAAGTGGCTTGAGGAGAAGAAGAAAAAAGTCGAGGCTTACTTCAGCATTGCAACTATGTTTGAGGTTCCAATAGAAAAGAAAGAGTATGCGCAGACACATATCCCTCTAAAAAGAAACATCGTTCCCGTAGCAAAGCACTATGAATCGTCAAATTACTACGGGATCTCAGATGGCGATTATAAGGACATTTTGGATTCCATCAAACATACGGGTTCAACTTATGAACGCACACCTTCTTCATATAAGGCACTCCATGAAGAAGACCTGCGAAACACACTCTTGGCGGCGCTTAATGCAACATATAAAGGAGATGCTACAGGAGAAACTTTCCGGAATAGAGGAAAGACGGATATCTGTATTGAACGTGATAATAGAGCCGCCTTTGTCGCTGAATGCAAGATGTGGACTGGTCAAAAAGAAGTTGGTAAAGCGATTGATCAGTTAGATGGTTACTTAACTTGGCGTGATTGTAAGACTGCTCTGATTTATTTTGTCAGGCGCAAGGATTTTTTAAAAACGCTTGAGTCTGCGGAAGCTGCATTGCGTGCTTACGATAGCATGAGGAATGTTACTGCGCTTGATAAGAATGAGTTTGAATGCTTGTTCCTTTCAAAAGCCAATCCCGGCCAGCAGATTAAAATGCGGGTCATGCTATTCAATCTACACTGTGAAGATTAAAGGGAAGGACGGGAAAGAATATGTCGAAACTAAACATTGACCAGAAGAGTGTACGAGCGCTCTTCAGTGAAAAGAAGGCTGATTTTTTGATCCCTGATTATCAGAGACCGTATGCTTGGGGTGAAAAAGAGTGTCAGACTTTATGGGATGACCTTTTCCTGTTTGCCTTTCCAGATAATGACTGCGATAGATTCAACAGTGAGAGTGACGAATACTTTCTTGGCCCGATTGTGACCTTCAAGAATGATGCTGGGAAAATGGAAATCATAGACGGTCAACAGCGGCTGACCACTCTTATGCTTTTGCTCAGAGCTTTTTATGATAAGTATGGAAGCATGAAGAACGATAAAGCTGTTAAAACCAGTAAATTTATCGAGCAGTGCATTTGGAAGACTGATGAATTTGGTGATCCGGACAAGACCGCCCTTAAGATAGACTCTGAGGTTGCAACAGATAAAGAGAAAGATGAGTTTCTTGCAATCCTGAAGACTGGTATTGTTACTGATAAGGAGAAGAGCAGCTACGCAAATAACTATAGGTTTTTCCAGCAGAAGATCGTAGAGTTCCTAAATACGTATCCGGATTGGTTTTCATTTTTCCCTATCCGTATCATGAACAACTGTATCCTACTTCCGATTGAAGCAGAGTCTCAGGATACAGCATTACGTATTTTCTCAACCTTGAATGACAGAGGCAAGCCGCTTTCGGACGCAGACATTTTTAAGGCGCAGTTCTATAAGTATTATTCCGCAAAAGGAGAAAAGGAGACCTTCATCCAAAAGTGGAAGGATCTCGAAGTGCTTTGCGACTCCATTTTCCATCCGACCACCGGTACTCCGATGGACGAAGTATTTACGCGGTATATGTACTACGAGAGAGCAAAGCAAGGTATTAAATCATCCACAACGGAAGCTCTCCGAAAGTTTTACGAGAGAAATGCTTATTCGCTGCTAAAGAACGACCAGACCTTTGAGAACCTTATTGATCTTGCCGACTTCTGGAACGATGTTCAAAATCAGAGTGTAGAGCGTTTTTCGGATAGAATTCTTCGCAGGCTCTTTGTTCTGAACTACGCGCCTAATGGCATGTGGACGTACTTCGTATCAGTTTACTATATGGCGAACAGAGACAGTAACGGTATGTTGGAAGACGATGCCTTCTATGAATTCCTGAATAAAATAACGGCATTCATTTGGGCTTACGCTGTCACGAATCCGGGGGTCAATGCGCTTAGGACTCCTGTATTTGCTGAGATGATCAACATTGTAAACGGTCAGCCCGTGACCTTTAGCGAATTTCTTTTCCATACTCAGCAGCTTCAGAATGCCTTTAACAACTATACTTTCAGCAACAATCGTGCAATCACGAAATCAATGCTTACATGGTGGGCATTCCAAGATCCGGGTCAGGAACTTCTCTCATTGGAAAACGTGCTTGAAATTGAACACATTTATGCTCGGAATCGCCATGAGAAAGAGCATACGCTTTCTAATCCCAGGCATGTTGAGGCATTGGGAAATAAGGCATTACTCGAAAAGAGAATCAATATTCGCGCCTCTGACTATCGCTTTTCTGACAAGGTGAAGTACTACAAGGGCTTTGAAAACGCCAGAAAGCAGATGAAGGAAGGCACGAAAATTAAAGAGCTGACTGATTTAGCGGATAGTATTCCCGATTTTACTGAAGCAGACATTGTTCAGCGAACCTCCAAAATCATCTTTGGGTTTGTGGAATTTATGCACAAGAACGGCCTCTTGAGCGAGGAGTAATCATGGTTGGCAAATACAAAGTCGTTACCCTTTGCGGAAGCACACGATTCAAGGATGAGTTCATAGAAGCACAGAAACGATTAACATTGGCTGGCAACATTGTGATCAGTGTTGGCTTGTTTGGACACTCTGGAGACGATGAAGTATGGGCAGAAGGCACCAAGGAAATGCTGGATGACATGCATAAACGGAAGATAGACATGGCAGACGAGATTTACGTTATCAATGTGGGCGGCTATATCGGAAGCAGCACCAAATCGGAAATCGAATATGCAAAAAAGACTGGTAAAACGGTGAAGTACCTTGAAGAGGTGTAGATATGGACATTGATGCTAAGTTGAGACCGATTTACTTAATTAACATTCTTAAGGAACGCACGGATGAGGATCATTATCTGACCACATCGCAGCTTTGTGCAATTCTTAAAAGCGAATACGGAATGGAGACACATCGTACTACGATCAAGAGTGATATTGAAATGCTCCAACAGGCTGGAGTGGACATTAAAGCGGAGAGATCCACTCAGAACCAGTATAAGTTTGTAGGCAGAGACTTTGACACTGCTGAGTTAAAACTGTTGATCGACGCCGTTCAGTCTGCAAAGTTTATCTCAAAATCAAAGAGCGATCAGCTCGTTACGAAGTTGACAGCTCTTGCAGGTGTAAACAAATCGCGTGAACTGAAGCGCAATCTTGTAGTTGACGGGCGAAATAAGCTTGAAAACGAGCAGATTCTCCTCATTGTCGATGCGATCAATGACGCAATCAATCAAAAACGGAAAATTAGGTTTCAGAAGGTCGAATACAACGTAAAAAGAGAGCGGGTGCTCCATCACGGCGGCGAGACCTACGTTTTTAGCCCTTACTCATTGGTGTGGGATGGAGATTTCTATTATGTCGTGGGATACTCAGATAAATATCAGTCTGTAGGCAGTCATCGAGTTGATCGCATATACAAGAAACCTGAGATTTTAGAAGAGGCAGCGGTTCCGGCTCCTGTTGGATTTGACGTGAATAAGTACATCAACACAATGTTCCGCATGTACAACGCACCTCGTAGAGAAGTTGAATTAATCTGTGATAATGGCGTAATGGATGCGATCATAGACCAATTTGGTCCTAACGTGGAGACTTATGCGTGCGATCAGCAAAATTTCCGGGTGATTGCGGAGATCGCAGTCGGCAAGGTGTTCTTCAACTGGATTTTTGGATTTGAGGGGAAAGTCAGAATCAAGGCCCCGGAAGACGTGAAGCAGCAATATAAAAACCAGGTGCTAAAAGCGGCAGAGCTCGTTTAGCGACTTGATAACCCTAACTTGTATTCTTTAAGAGGAGGAAGTAGCATGGCGCTCATTGTTTGTCCGGAGTGCGGTAAAAACATATCAGATAAAGCGTCTGCTTGCCCTCATTGCGGATTACCGGCAGAGTTCTTTGTGAAAAAGTCCACGACAGTTGATACAAAGGGAGGCAGTTCAAACTCCAACACTGGGCTCCCGAATATGCCGAAAGACGTGAACTTACAGAATCTCGGCAATATTCTTGTAACCTTCGACAAGGACTATGTAGCGTTGTTCAATCAGAATCATTACGTTTCTTCTCGTGAGAAAAACGGACTTATCGAAGTATATGGGCCGTACTATAAGTATCTTAAGGATAAGTATGTGTTCGGTTATGTCTGTAACCATGCGAAAAGCCTCAGAGTAGATATCGACGCCCTTAAGCGTTTTCTGACACGGATGCATCATCTGGAGAACGATACCGAAGTACACAACACGGCGTTTGTTGATCAGAGACTGATTCAAGACAAGGAGTACTTCGATCATATTCTCGAAAAGATTGATCCCGTGATCGTCCTTGATGAAGAGCAACGCAGAGCGGTTATAACTGATGATGACTACTGCCTTCTTGTTGCCGGCGCCGGAGCGGGCAAAACAACCACAATGGCAGCTAAGGTTAAGTATCTGGTTGATCGCCAGGGGATTCGTCCGGAAGAGATTATTGTCATTTCATACACGAACAAGGCTATTGGAGAGCTCAAAGACCGAATCAACAAGGGCCTTGGTATCGGGGCACGAGTCTGTACATTTCACTCTTTTGCTTTTGACATTGTAAAGAAGTTTTCAACGGAGCCTCCAGAAATCAACTTCTCGTCTTATAAGATCATTTCAGAAATGTTGGAGAAGGCTATCTTCGACAACAAGCCGCTTATGCGCAACCTTGTTTTGTTCTTGGGTTACTATTTTGATTTATCTGAGGATGTTTTTAAGTTCGAGAATTTGAACCAATACCACTTTTATAAGGCCGCACAGGACTATGAAACATTAAGGAGCGGGCTCGACGAGTATGTACGTAAGGTCGCGCAGCAACGGACGAAGCAGATAAAAACAATTACCGGTGAATATTTGCGATCAGTCCAGGAGGTTCAGATTGCTAATTTCTTGTACCTCAATGGATTGGACTATGAATACGAGAGAGTCTATCCGTTTGAGTCACCGTCAAGGAACAAAAAATACACACCAGACTTCTATATCAAGCAAGGAGAGCACGAAGCATGGTTGGAGCACTATGCTTTGTCAGAAAGTGGATATAGTAATGTACTGACTCCGCAGGAGATAGGAAAATACAAAAAGGCAATCCGTGATAAGAGAGCTCTTCATAAAGCTCATGGCACAAAGCTTATTGAAACATGGTCTCTATATAATGACCGCAGGCCTTTGATAGATCATCTGAAAGAGACTATCGAAAAGGAAGGCTTTATCTTAAAGCCGAGAGATCTTTCTGCGGTATATAAAAAGATCGTTGAGACGGGCAAGGACAAGTATATCTATAAGCTTGTCCTCTTTATGATGAACTTCATCGAGCAGTATAAAACTACCGGTTACGATGAAGGCGGTTTTGAGATTCTTAGAAAGAAAACTGATAACCCGAGAACGCTTCTATTCTTGGATATTGCCGAGCAGGTTTACCAGTACTATCAGGAACAACTCAAGCAGCATAATCAGATCGACTTTGCCGATATGATCAATGACGCCAACTTCTATATGCAAGAAATAGAACGGCAACATCTTGAACTACCTTACAGGTACATTATCATTGATGAGTTCCAGGATATTGCTCGTCAGAGGTTTAATCTCACTAAGAGATTGTCTGAGATAACAAAGGCGAAGGTTGTTGCTGTTGGTGACGACTGGCAATCCATCTATGCGTTTTCCGGTTCAGACATCACCTTGTTTACGCGCTTCCTGGAATTGATGGGCGATGGAACTGAGTTGAAGATCACGCATACCTATCGAAACTCCCAAGAGTTGATAGATATTGCAGGTGGATTCGTCCAAAAGAACGCAACTCAGATCCGTAAGCAGCTTATCTCTCCCAAACACTTGAATGATCCAATCGTATTGGAAGAATTCAACGATAGTTACAAGCCATTCAAGGCATTGGCTGAGGCAACGGAAAGAGTGGTTGGGAAAATCATAGACGAGTTCGGCGTGAACTCTTCTATTCTCCTGATCGGACGCTACAACTATGATATGTACAAGCTTTGCCAGACTGACCTGTTTTCTGAAATGCCAAATGGACAACTCAGAAGCAAGAAATACCCAAATGCAAAGATAACATATATGACCGCCCACAGTTCCAAAGGATTGGGATTTGACAATGTGGTGCTGATCAATATGTTTGAGGGAAAGTTTGGCTTCCCGTGCCAGATAGAAGATGACCCCATTATCAAATTGGTAACCTATGAGGATAACAGCGTTCCGTTTGCAGAGGAGCGCAGGCTCTTCTACGTGGCATTAACCAGGACAAAGAATCGAGTTTATATCGTCACGCCGCAAAACAAGCCATCAAGGTTCCTCATTGAGTTGGTCAAAGATTACCATTTGGCTCACACCGATCAGCTTAATATGGACGTGGTAGACCTTTTCCAGATCAGGTGCCCGGTTTGCGGCTATCCTTTGAAATACGAGTTCAACAAGAATTATGGGCTTAACCTCTGGATCTGCACCAACGAACCGGAAGTGTGCGATTTTATGACAAATGATAGAATCCACAAGCATGATATTAAAAAATGCAACATGTGCAAAGATGGATACTTGGTGGTCAGAGTCAAAGGAGAAAGCGTTTTCTATGGATGCACCAACTACCGGAGTGAGGTCCAGTGCAGGAATATGATTCCGCTGCCACCTGAAACTGTTTGATAAGTAGTTGGCCCATATGATTATGGAGAAGAAACTATGGGTGTTACAAAAACTGATTTCATGCGAGGAATGCAATGCCCTCGTATGCTTTGGCTTGATAGGCATCACCCTGAGCTCAAGGTTATCCCTCCGTTTATTCAAGACCGTCTGAATCGAGGGAATGAGTTCGGTGATAGAATGATGGGTATATTTGGACCTTATGAAGAAGTCCGTGAGTATTATCCCGGAACAACCAGACCAAACAAAACGTAAATGGCTAAGAAGACACAGGAGCTTCTCTCCGCGGGAACCAAAATCATCTGCGAGGCTGCATTCATGGATGAAGATGGAAACTATTGCGCAGCGGATATTATTCGGTGGGATGAAGAACGTAAATGCTATGATCTTTATGAAGTTAAAAATGCTTCATCGGTTTCAGAGCAGTTTGTTAAAGACGCTGGTTTTCAAGCCTTTTTGATTAGAAAGGTTGGTTTGAACCTGGACAGGGTTTACATAATTTACCACGGACAGGAGCCCTATGACATTATGGATGTCACCCAGAAAGCAAATAATTGCGCTGATTGGGTTTCGGAAAATATCGGACGCTTAGGTACTGTTGCTGCTCAAGATGAAGAAGTCTACTTCGACACCGGAATCCAGTGCGCAACCCCATACGAATGCTGGTATTACAACTATTGTCGAGACGTAGAACGGAGAGAAGCTGCGCAATAGGAAATCACTTTCACGAAGGAGATTCATATGAGGAAGCAGCCAAAAGCACGATGGATTCAACGTACACATCTGTTTCGTAAGGATGAATATGAATGCTCTGCCTGTGGTTTTAAGGGCGATAAACCTTATAAAGTATGCCCCCGTTGCAATACAGCATTGAAAGGCTCCCATTATAATCCTTCCTGGGTGGATGAGATGGAAGCCTATGATGCAATATTTGACGACTAATCTCCTTTTGAGTTGATAATTGATAAAGTCGCCTGAGAGACGACCAGATAACACGAGATCACTGATAAGATATATTTGCAGTTGGGAGGTGCCGACAATATGACGATTCTTGAAGCAAAAAGAATATGCTCTGACTACTACAACATGACTAATCCGTCTGAGGAGGATACCTTCCTTTACACGGAAGCATTGAAATTTCTCATTGAAGAAGCAAAGGACGCCGACTACATGGTCGAATTGGGAGGCCTGTATTATGAAGACCGTCAGTTCGATCTTGCTTTGAAATACTACGAACTGGCTGCTGAATACAATAACCTCTATGCTATTTCTAATCTTGGCTATATCTGGTACTATGGCAGAACCGGAGAGCGTAATTACGAAAAAGCTTTTTACTACTTCGACAAGGCCAGACAAATGGGAGATGTTATCGCTGCCTATAAGGTCGCAGATATGTACAAGAACGGCTACTATGTCGAGAAAGACTATGAGAAGTATAAGGCCATAATCGAAGATCTCTATCCGAAGGTAACAAATTCTCGTCGGCTAAATGAGCCACTTCCAGAGATTTTTACACGGTTGGCTAAGATACGTTCTGAGGAAGGAAAAAATTATGAAGCTCTCCGGCTTTATGACAAGGCAAAAGACTTCCTTGCTCAGAGAATTCAAGTCCATCCCTTCTTCGGAGATTTGAATATTATGAAGTGGATGACGGAGGACATCTATAAGCTTCGTCCCTTTGATGCTGAGGATATGTGGGTTTATGATCTGTACTATCTGCTGAAGGCCCCTCATAAAGTTCAGTTTAGCTTTGAAGATCAGATTCATGAGGTTGAAGCCGTTGAAGAAGAGGGGGCAATAGTGATTCGCTTTGATAACGAGTGGTTCCGTACAATTGATGATTTCTTCCAGAAGGCAGAACTTGATGGTGAATTGCTTACTACTCGTTATGAAGAATTGTACGACTTCGAGGTGATATGATGGACCTTATCAAAAGCACTGACTCCAAATATGAGGAGTATGAAAACCTTCTTCTGGAGAGGGATCAAATCACAAAGGAAGCTGGGCAGATTTGGACGGTTTATCTCCAGCTCTTTGGGAAGTTAATCACTGACAACTACGAAGAAAAACTTGAGTGCATCAAGTGTAAGAAAACTATAGCCTACTATCAGAATGCATTGAACCATGGTGGGGTTGTTGATTCTGCCGCTATGGAGAAATACATGGAACAAGAGATGGCGGAATACTATGCTAATTTACGCCGTATGCTCAAGGAGAACGAAGATGCAAATAATGCCGGTACATCTACCCCGTATGAAGTGGCACGGGCAAAGACACTGTATCGCCGCCTTGCAAAGCTAATTCACCCGGATATAAATCCAGAAACTGACCACTCAAAAGAACTCCAGGAGCTTTGGCAGAGGATTTTGATTGCCTATCATCATAACGATGTGAAGGAACTTTCTGAACTCGAAGTGTTAGTTCGTAAAGTGCTTAAAGAACTTGGCTCAGAAGATGTGAAGGTAGATATTCCTGACATTGAAGAGAAGATCGAAGCGCTCAAATCGGAGATAGAGGGAATCAAGCAAACAGAGCCATACTGTCTTCGCTACCTTGTAGAAGATGAAGAAGCTGCCGAGAAGAAAAAGACAGAACTGAGAGAGGAACTTGAGACTTATCAGAAGTATCACAAGGAGCTAAATGAAGTCATCCTTAAGATGCTTCAGACTGGAGGGCTGAAGATCTATGTCCAATGAATTAGTTGAGCAGAAAACGGGAGGGCTTGTATCCACAATCAACCAACAGGGGCTGGGAGAGATGCTCAAGCCTCTGATTAAGGAAATCCACCTTTTTGATTCATACGTTGCTGGAACTACCTACCTAAAGGACCAGTCAGTTCTGGAAGAGATCAAGGTTGATGACAAGCTTTCTTTACTTAGAGAAGACAATAAGTTCGATAAAAACGCAATCCTACTTATCACAGAGAACAAAAAGAAGCTTGGCTATGTGCCGGAGAAAGATAACATTATCTTTGCGCGGCTAATGGATGCAGGAAAGCTTCTGGTTGCTAAGATTAAGAAGATCCAGAAGAAGGGAACATTCACGCAAATAAGCATAGGCATCTATTTGGTGGATTTTTAATAGGACAAGGAGGTTTGCCATGAGGTTAGGTAATACCGAATTGAAAACCGTTAATGCGGACATAACAAAGATTGAATCCGTTGCGGCCATCGTCAACGCGGCGAATAATTCCTTGCTCGGCGGCGGTGGTGTTGATGGCGCAATTCATCGCGCAGCAGGGCCGGATTTGCTAAAGGAATGCCGCACCTTGAATGGCTGCGAGACAGGAGAAGCAAAGATCACTGGTGCGTATAAACTGCCTTGCAAGTACATCATTCATACCGTAGGCCCCATTTGGCAGGGAGGGAAGAATAAAGAAGCCGAACAGCTTGAGGCTTGCTATAGGAATTCTTTGCAACTCGCGGTCGATAAAGGCATTCGTTCAATCGCGTTCCCGTCAATTTCAACGGGAGTTTTCTCATATCCACTTGACCAGGCAGCGAAGGTCGCTGTTCGTGCGGTTGCGGATTTCATCAAAAAGCATCCTGATTCACTTGATGTCGTTGTATGGACACTATTAGGGAATGAAACCAAGACTGCTTACGATAAGGCATTGGACGAGCTTGAAATGGATCTTACTGCGGAAGTGGCGCCAAATGTGGCTTCGGTAACTCATTGCCCGATGATAGGTTTCTTTCATGAGGACGAGGAGTATGGCTGCTTTAGCAACTGGTATCACGCAGAGTTTGACTATGCGGGCCGACATTATGTAAACTCTGAACAGTTCATGATGTATCATAAGGTTCTGATGTTCCACAAATACGAACTTGCCGACCAGATCATACAGACCAGCGACCCGGCAAAGTGTAAAAAGATTGCTGGACAGAAGTTCCCTGAATTTGATTCTGAGCTTTGGGAAAAGACCTGCGTGGCAATAGTGAAACGCGGCGTGAAGGCGAAGTTCGCACAGAATAAAGGCATTCTGAAGACATTGCTCAATACAGGAAATGCGCTTCTTGCGGAATGCTCGCCTTATGATAAGAAATGGGGTATTGGTATTGACATCAATGATCCTCAGAGACTGGTGATTGCTAACTGGAGAGGCAAAAACCTTCTTGGTAGGATTCTGATGGAGGTACGTGAAGAACTTCGCCAGGAATTACAAAACTCTCCGGATGGTCGTATTGAATATGTCGAAGCGCGTGAGCTTGAGCCTATAACCGAATGGAACATGACCGCCGGTGAATTGAAGAGAATTCCACAGTTCTATGATGCAATCCACGCATACGGCGATACCTTGAAGGATTATCGAGTACGGAACATCTTCTATAATGATTTCTCTTTGTATCAATGGGAAATAGCGATGCGGGAAAACATGGGCGGAGGCTTGCCGGTCATTGGCTTCTACGAGATGAAACAAGATGTGTACGATACTGTACGGCGTTTGCAGATGCAGGATGTAGAGACCAGGAAAAGGATAGCTTTCTGTAAAAAGTATATTCCTGTGTTGCAGATGATTGAAGAAGACGGAGACTTAATGAGCGCCTGCAAGAACCATTCCGCTTATACTAAGGACAAGGATCACCCTGCGTTGATCTCTTATCTGTATCATGAGTTTATGCATGAAGCTTACGAATCGGATGTTGTCGTAACGAATTATGGTCAGCTCGTTGAGGAGTGCAGATGCGAGGAGTGGGTAAGTAATCCGACAGACGAAAAACTGGAGCGCCTTGACGCTTCACACATTCTCGGTTGTATCGCATGGCATTTTCGAAGAGATCATTTTAGCGAAGGATCTTTAATAAGCGACAGCATTGCCGGAGGCCACATGCTTCGATTGCTGAAATGCTATAGGAATAAGGTCGCTGGCAAAGAGGATAGGTTATGACACGTGACCAGTTTAAGATACTGCATAGCGAGATCATGATGTATTTCCAATGCATTGAATTTGACCTGAAGAGGATATACGCCGGAATGTCATCAGAAGACTTTGATGATGAGATGGATTGGCTGGAAACATCAAACTTTGGAAACACACTTCGAGAACTGAAGAAGCTCGACAAGAGTGATGGAGACCCCTGGCTCTCCGACTCCGAATATGATCAGCTTGATCGTATCAGAGAGGTTCGGAACTATTGGGCGCATCAATGCTATTTAGATTACATCTACATCCAAAATGAGTGGCAGCAGGAAAGCAAGTTTCAGAGGATTGCTAATCGCCTTGCCAACGAACACAAGCGAATTTACAACTTGCACTGCAAATTACAGGATCTGTACTTTGATTGGTTTGAAGATTAATAATGCTTGTTTATGAAAAGAGATGGTGCTTATGAGCGCCATCTCTTTTATTATCAAAAATTTCGTGTCGGTTACAAGCGACACCACAATGCAACCCTATTGCAATCACGAAAAATATGAGTATAATGACGTTAGTGGGATTTGAAATCCCATTAAAGAAACGAGGTGCTGATATGAGAGTAAAGAACCAAGAAATCTCTGATGCGATCCTGAAGTTTGTGAACAAGTATTTCCATGAAAATCGCAAAGCTCCTACAATAAGCGAGATTGCTGATGGTGTCGGTGTGGCCAGATCAACAACTCATCGCTATATGCAGGACTTGAGCGACAATGGTCTGCTTGATTACAGCAGAGGCATCCTGTCAGCTCCGGAGAGTGCCAAGATGAAAACAGCCTATATAGCCGCCCCGTTAGTAGGCTCCATTCAATGCGGCTGCCCGGAGGAAGAGCAGGAATATGTTGAAGAGTACGTCAGTCTACCTGTTTCCATGTTTGGCAAAGGAGATTTCTATATCCTCCGTGCCAAAGGTGATTCTATGGTCGATGCCGGTATCGAGGAAGACGATCTGCTTGTGATTGAGCGTAATTGCCCTGCTTCGGAAGGGGATATAGTCGTTGCGCTTGATCCGGATAATCAGAACACGCTGAAACGCTATGCTGGCTATGACGAGGATGATGAATGCTATCTTCTCGCCTATGAGAATGAAGCAAAGTATCCGGGAGAAGTCATTAAGGTGAGGAGCTTTAAGGTACAAGGTGTGGCTCGTCACGTCATTAAGGCTCTCTAAAACAAATAATCTAACCAGATAGGAGATGTTTTGTTTGAACGCGGTTGATGTGAAGTGCCCGATCTGCGGCACAATCAATAAGTCTCTCGACTTAGAAGAAACAGACGGATGGATGGAATGCGAAAGCTGCGGCGAAGTAACCCAGCAGATGAAGTACGTGAAAACGAGAAAAGTCCCGTGCTATCAGATGGGTAAGGTTCAAGTGCTCGTACCGCTTCCGCAGAAATAAAAGATAAAGGAGTACGGCGATGCTGGTGGACTGGAGAATATATACCTGGTATTGCCCGAACTGTAAGGAAGAAGTTGCGGGGCTTAAAAACAAGAAGAACCAGATAAAAGTAAAATGCGGCCGGTGCGGGGCTGAAATGATCCGCACAGTTGTTGGACGGAGACATGATGTGATCGACATCTTTGCACCAAACGGTGAAGAGCGCAAAGATCTGGAGTTAAGGATTATCTGATATGAAAAGAGATAATCAAGTTCTTCAGAAAAACGGAAGGACGTGATATGAAATTGTATGGATAGGACCTACATCTGTATTGACCTGAAATCATATTACGTCTCTGTAGAGTGCGTACACCGGGGACTCGATCCGCTAAAGGCAAATCTGCTGGTTGCGGACGAGTCCCGATCTGACCAGACAATCTGCTTAGCGGTTTCCCCGTCGCTTAAGGCAAAAGGTGTTCCAGGGAGGCCAAGGCTTTTTGAAGCGAAGCAGAAAATCAGAGAGTACGAGGCCAAAACACATACAAAGGTCGATTACATTATTGCGGTTCCGCGAATGGCGGAGTACGAAAGGATATCCGCACAGATCTACGGAATCTATCTTCGGTATGTGGCTCCGGAGGATATTCATGTGTATTCCATAGATGAGTGCTTCATTGACTGCACTTGTTATCTCCACGCATACAAGAAGGAAGCAGATAAACTAAATACAAACCCAGCACATGTCATGGCTATGACGATGATCCGTGATGTGTTACGAATCACAGGAATCACAGCCACGGTTGGGATCGGTACAAACCTGTACCTTGCCAAAGTAGCTATGGACATCGTGGCCAAAAAGCAACCTGCAGACCAGGATGGTGTCAGGATTGCCGAGCTCAATGAAGACTCTTACAAGTTCTTGCTCTGGGATCACAAACCGCTAACGGACTTCTGGCAGATAGGAAACGGTAAGGCAAGACGCCTTGAAAAAGCCTATATGTTCACGATGGGCGATATAGCTGCTCGGACACAGTGGGATGAGGAGTTCTTTTACAAGACCTTTGGAATTGACGGAGAGATATTAGTTGACCATGCCTGGGGAATTGAACCGGTCACGATGGCAGATATTAAGTCATATAAGAGTGACGGGCACAGCCTCAGCAATGGCCAAGTGCTTTCCAGACCATACAAGTATCAGGAGGCTCGTCTGGTGTTCCGCGAGATGATCGAGGTCCTCTGCACGGATATGTTCTCAAAGAATCTTGTAACGCAGGGCTGCTCTTGGTGGGTATCCTACGACTATAAAAGTTTGGAGGTATGTCCTTCTTACGACGGTCCTCTAAGCATGGACTTCTATGGAAGAATACATCCTAAACACAGTAATGGGACCGTCAAACTTCCGACCGTCACAAATAATATTCAGATCATTACGGCGCCGCTGCTGAAATCTTTTGACGATAAGACCGATCATCGGCTTCTATATAGGAGATTGGGCGTCTGTGCAAATGATGTGAAAGAAGATAGCGGAGTGTTTCAGCTTAATATGTTTATTGATTACGAAGCACTGGAAAGAGACAGGAAACTTCAAGGCGCTATGCTTGAAGTGCGTAGGAAATTTGGCTCAAACGCGCTATTCAAGGGGATGAACCTTATGGAAGGCGCAACAACATTGGAGAGAAATCAGCAGATAGGTGGTCATAAAGCTTGAACCGCTTCCTGCTGATGCAGGAGGTGAACTCAAGTGAGCAGTATTGGCGTCATGGCAATGCCTGCCGATTTTCGCTACAGAGAGGTGTTCCTTAAGGGAAAACCGCAGCACGACCGATTTGATTTGTTTCGAGTCCGTCATCCGAGTATGGATGTGGGTCGGAGAGCAAAGATATTTTCGCCCTTCGATGCTCTGAAAGGGTTCAATGAGGCCATTGCATCAAAGGATGTACTGTACCGCGATAGAATTGAGCTGAGCGAGGACGACCGGAAAGAGCTTGACCGAAGGCTTCAGATTCTAAAAGGCCTTACATACAATGGCAGAATGGCCAGAGCAAACCGGATTAAGGTCACGGTAGTCTATTATGTGCCTTGCTCTGATGAGAATAATGAAGCTTTTGGCCTACGAGGACGGTATCGGAAGCTGACGGGTATTTGCTGGAATGTGGATGAACTCTATGGGAGTATTCTTGTAGATAATACAAGAATCTCCCTTGAAGATATCCTCCGCATTGGCAATGCTGATGGGATATTTCAAAAAGACTGGACAACTGATTATCCGGAAGATTGAGGAGGATAACCGATGCCTATAGAAATGAATAGACAGCGTTGTTGCTGCTTCACGGGCCATCGTGAGGACAAGCTTCAAAGACCGCAAAAAGAAGTTCTTGAAGACCTCAAACGAGAGATTATCCAGGCTGTTGAAGACGGATTCACAACCTTCATTACCGGGATGGCATATGGTGTCGATATTTGGGCTGGTGAGCTTATCCTTGAACTGCGTAAAAAGCATCGGGACATTCATCTCATAGCTGCAGTTCCGTTTGAAGGCTTCGACTCCCACTGGAATGAAAGCTGGAGAAAACGATATAGGAGATTGCTTAAAAAAGCGGATGAAGTAAATTATATATGCGATGGATATGCAAGCTTTGCCTATCAGCGAAGAAATGAGTGGATGGTGGACCGTTCCTCCAGAGTGATCGCCGTTTATAACGGTGAGCCAAGCGGCACTCGAAATACGATCAACTATGCCAAGAAAGTGGATGTGCCTGTTGTGCTCATCCAAGGCTAAGGTGGGGAGCGATATGTGTACACGCTTTTATGTAGAACCAGATACGGAGGAAATCCGAGAAATCATTGCAGAGGTGCAGCGGTCTCCGCTTTCCGGCAAGTATATCAAGGCCGGCAGTGCAATCTTTACCTCCGGTGAAATGAGACCGACAAACGTTGTACCAGTGATTGCTCCCAACCGTAATGGCCAGAGGGCTGCATTCCCTATGAAATGGGGATTTCAGATTCCAGGGAGATCTCTGATCGTCAATGCCAGAACTGAAACCGCCGCAGAGAAACCCACTTTCCGGGAAGCTTGGGAAAAGCGCCGCTGTATTATACCGGCGTCATGGTATTTTGAATGGGAGCATTTAATCAGTAATACGGGTCAGAAAAAGACTGGAGACAAGTATATGATCCAGCCGAATGGATCTTCGATGACCTGGCTGGCCGGATTATACCGCATAGAAGATTCGCTTCCCGTTTTTGCTGTACTGACAAGGGAACCGACTGATGAGCTGCGGCGAATACACGACAGAATGCCGCTGATTTTGCCGAAAGAAAGAATAGACGAATGGATAGACCCGCGTTCCAACCCGGAGGAGCTTTTACGCTTTGCCATGACCGACATGGTGATGGAAAAAGTGGTATAGGCTATGAAACACTTTGCAGCGAGGTGAGATCAGAATGGTTTATACGCACTTAAACCGTATCCAGTTTGGGAACGGTGATGTGAGCATAATGGTTTCTATGGCTGGAACAAGAGAAGAGCCACAGGCCATGCTCGTGTTCCAGAACCGTGAACCGACTGAAATCGGCGGGATTGATAGCGATGCAGATTTGAGCAAAACCGTCAAAGGTGTTTATCACCCGCATGATGATATAGCAATGCTCTTTTCAAAACCAGAGAGCATAGATAGTGTTGTCTCCGCTCTATTAGCAGTTAAGAGGGCAACCTTTGGTAAGGATAACGTGGCACAGTTCTACTTGAATGATGAGCCGCTATTAGAGAAGACATAGGAGGTGTAGAGATGGATTCAGTTGCAAGCTTCGTGAAGGAGCGTAATGATGCGCTTTTCAGCTTAGATAGAAGGAAGATTGAGGCGTATTGCGCTAAGTATGGCGACAATGACAGTGCGGACATGCCGGATGTGGTTTTTTGGGCGGGCGTCTATAAGGCAATATGCACGATTAAGAATGCACCCGAAGATAAGGTGCAGATCGCACGTACCTGGCTCAAAGCGCACGGATTTTCCTCTTCTATCTCATAACATTGTAAAATTCTAAAACTGAATCAACGGCATCACGACGGAACGGTCGGGCTGAAACAGGGCCACACTAAATCCGATTCCAGGTCACCTGACCGTGCGGCAGAAATGCCCGAACCCAACCGGTTGTTATTCCAGACATACGTGAGAGGCCACCGGCAAGGCAAGACACTATAGCTCTATCTATAGGTCTACCTTGTCGGTGGCCTTTTTCTTTTTTCTCACCGACAAACAACAAATACATATTCGCAGCCTGAAGTACAAGGGCCAAGGATACAAATACGCTGATTTCAAACTCTTTTTGAAAAAGCAGTATGGGTACCCTTAGATTTCTGCACCCTTTTTCAGGTAGGCAGCATCGGGAGTCCTTTTCGCCAGCGTAGTTGTGTCCTTTGGACCGCAGCAGGCGGAAAGGACTTTTATGTTGTCTTGGTGGCTTTGCTATATTGCGGCTTACCCGTGATCTCCGAATTTTTGACTTCAACTCAAAAATTCAAAATTTAAGGAGATTACGGTAATGAAAAATACTTTTTTGGTTTTTAATGACCCGAAGAATCCAGACTCCGGTTTGCGCGTGGCTAATATTCAGGAGTGGGATCAAATACTTAAAAGAAACAAGACTTTGCCCAGAGAACAGCGCCGGTTCTTTATCACCGACGCATTCGAGGATTGTGGGGAAATTGATTGCATGTACATCGAAACAACCCAGGAGGAATACAACAAGTGGCACTCTCAAAAAGTGTATTCTGAGCGGAAAAGGCAGTACGAAGCAGAGTATCGTAAGGTCTCCCTGCAGTACCCATATCCGAGTAACGAGGGCTTCTTCTATGAGGATGTAGTTCCGTGTGATTTTGATTTGGAAGAAACAGTTTTAGAAGGGGCAAAAATTGAAGCTCTTAAGAATAAACTCGCCCATTGGAAAACATGGGGTGTCGAGATGCTGGAGCTCTATCTTTCAGGCAAGAAAGAGCAGGCAACATTTATTATCAGCGAAGAATTCGGCGTATCAACGCGGCAGGTTCAAAGGTGGAAATCGCTCTTCGAAAGCTATGTTAAAAGATTTTTTGAGAAATTTTGAAAATAAATGTCGTTTTGGAGCCTCGAAGGTTGCGGTAGGGGGGTGAGAGGATAAATTCCTCCAATCACATAACGGAGGTCCAGCAATGAACAACACCATCATTCAAAAAGGCGATATCTTCTACGCCAATCTGGGCGAGACTGTCGGATCAGAACAGAGTGGCATTCGTCCTGTGCTCGTGATTCAGAATAATGTAGGGAACAAATACAGCCCTACGCTGATTATCACGCCACTGACAAGCAAGGCTAAGAAGCTGGCTCAACCAACCCACGTAACGCAGATATTGAATCCACTTATAAAATGTGGTTTTCAAATTGAGGCTATTGAGGAAGCAATGCCTCCGGCAGATATGATGGGTATGCCGGGAATGTGTGATGAAATGCGTAGACCTATGATGTTGTTGGTTAAGGTTAAAAAGGTTTAATAAACAACTTCCGGTTTGCCAAACCCTTTGAGAGAGGAGAAATCTTTTCTCAAAGGGCTTTTTTGCTTTTTACGGATATTCGCAAACTACAAGAAAAAGCCGAAACTTCATATACTTTAACCACAGAGGAAGTGGAGGCTTTGATATGAATAACAGTTTATCGGCAGTACATCCCGAATTGATTGTCGAATGGTCGGATAGGAATTTACCGCTGACACCGGACAGCGTGACTTTCGGCTCGAATAAGAAAGTTTGGTGGAAAGGTGCTTGCGGTCACGAGTGGGAAACAAGCGTAAAAGCTCGTTCCAATGGAGAGAAATGCCCTATTTGTTCAGGCGCAAGGGTAGTCACAGGTATTAACGATTTAAGTACATTGAAGCCTAAATTGGCTTCTGAGTGGTCTGAAAAGAACGAATTAAAACCTACTGAGGTTTCTGTCGCTTCTCATAAGAAGATTATTTGGAAATGTAAACACGGACACGAATGGGAAGCAAGCGTTAAAAGCAGAACGGTAAACGGCACAGGCTGTCCATACTGCTCACATAATAAAGTCCTTGCAGGGTTCAATGACCTTGCTTCACAGTATCCCAATATTGCTGCTGAATGGTCTGACAGAAATCTTCCGTTGCTGCCTACAATGGTAACAGCCTTTGCAAACAGTAAGGCTTGGTGGAAATGCAAAGATTGCGGAAACGAGTGGCACACTCTTATTTCAACCCGTTCCGGTGGGAGCAGATGTCCGTATTGTAGCGGATATACATTGCTCAAAGGATTTAATGACTTGGCGACTACGCACCCTGAACTTGCGGCTGAGTGGTCAGAAAGAAATTATCCCCTAATGCCTGATGAGGTAAACGCAAAATCAAGACGCAATGTTTGGTGGAAATGTAATACCTGCGACAATGAGTGGAAGTCCGTTATAAATGCCCGTGTAAAAGGAACAGTATGCCCGGTTTGTGCGGACAGGGCGGTTCTTGCAGGGTACAATGATTTAGCCACAACGGACAGGAAACTGCTTGCTGAATGGGATTATGAAAAAAACTCTCTGCTCCCGACACAAGTATCAAGAAAGTCGATGAAAAGTGTGTGGTGGAAATGTTCACTCGGACATTCTTGGAAAGCAAAAATCAGCGACAGAACAATTCTTAGAGAAAAATGCACCGTATGCAAAAGCGAATATCGCTCCGTGTTCCCCGGCTTGGCTGTTGCCTATTACGCAAATCAAAAAGGACTAAAGGTTCAGCTCGGTTCGGATAAACTATTAGGAATACCACTTGAAACCTACATTCCGTCAGAAAAGCTGGCGATAGAATTTACGAGTGGCTCAGAACAGATGGAGATTCTCAAAAGCCACTTATGCAAGCAGCGAAATATAAAACTCGTAAAACTCCCTTTTAAGACAACCGAAACGGAAGCGGAATATGCCGACAGAGTTAAAGTAGTTTTCAAAAGCGTACATATCTTTATTTATTCTGATGTCGAAGCAGATGTTTCGGTAATCAGAGCAAAATTCGATGATTGGAGGAAACGACTATGAGAGAAGATAAGTTCCATACCGTTTCGGAGTCAACATTGTCCACGCTGTATTTTGCGCCGATGATAGCATACAGGGCGCAGGAAATGACAAATGCGGGGATCGTTGTAAACATCATGCTCTTGATGTGGTCAAACAAGGGGGTCTCGCAAACGCCGGCGGCCAGGTTCGTCGAGTCGGACAGGGGGCTCAGCTTATCGCCGATGATCGCGCCGCTGATAACGGCACCGGCCGTGATGGCAACGGGGATCCCCATGCCCATGCTGATGCCGATAAACGCAACGCCGAAGGTGGCGCCGGTGGTATAGCTGCTGCCCGTTGCCAAAGAGGCGATGGAGCAGACCAGCGCAACGGTCACAATGAAGAACTTCGGGTTAATGATTTCCAGCCCGTAGTAGATCAGCGCCGGAATACCGCCGGAGGCGATCCACGTGGGGATCAGCATACCGATCAGGATCATGATCACGTTCGGCATGGCCGCAATGCTGCATCCGTGCAGAATGCCTTCTTCAATGGTCTTCCACTTTGTGCCCGTCAGCATCAGCAGAAGGCCCGCAAATGCGGTCGCGGCGATCAGCGTCATTCGGATATTCGGGCTGCCCATGACGATGATCTGAATGACCAGAATCGCCGCCAGGAACAGGATGATCAGCAGTGAGATCCCGAAGGACGGCTTTTTCACTTCTTGCATAGTTTCGCTTTTGTTCATTTTATCTCCTCCTTAACCAGTGGTTGCCATAACTTTAACATACTTGTATTTTAAAACGCGTAGGACGTCAAGTTTAATTTTTTATGGATTTTAAAATTTCAAAAAATTTTTTACGAGACAGATAAACAAAAAATAAACAAACTTTCAGCGCTTTTTAAAAGTGCCGGCTCTTTCCATAAAAATATAACCATAGGGAAGAAGACTTGGCAAGATGGCATTATGTGCAAATGCCCCGACGTGAGACGAGCTGCATAGGCCCCTTCCGGGCGAGACTTTTCCACGCGCTGTATTTCAAAACGGGGGACAGGGGATATTGAGTTCTGCCAGGCCGTGTGCTATACTACCTGAAAATATATTGATCCACCAAAACTGCTGTGAGCAGGGCGATCACGGTCGTGATCGCCCTGCGTTCCGAGAGAAGCGCAAATGTGAAGCGGGGCCTGGAGGTATACATGGAACTGGTAGTAAAGCATTTTTCGGAGTTGAGCGCAGAAGAACTGTTTGAAATTTATAAGCTGCGCGTTTCGGTGTTTGTGGTAGAGCAGAAGTGCTTTTACCAGGAGGTGGACGATGCGGACCCCTTGGCTTACCATATTTGGCTGAAGGATGAAGACGGCATGGAGGCCTACGCGCGGGTGCTGCCCCAGGGGGCGGTTTTCCCGGCGGCGTCCTTTGGACGGGTAATTGCGGTAAAGCGCCGGTGCGGATTGGGAAGCCAGATCGTGGAAGCGGCCATCCGCACCGCTAAAACCAAATTTCACGCCGAGCAGATCACCATTGAAGCCCAGACCTATGCCCGCTCGCTGTATGAGAAGTACGGCTTCCGGCAGACATCTGAGGAATTTTTGGAGGATGGCGTTCCGCACATTCAAATGCAGCTGCGCCTGTGTTAGGAGCGCCCCTTGCCGGCGGAGCATGCCCTGGGGAAAAACTTGCCCCTTGACACGGCGTGCCTGCCGCCTTATAATAAGTCCCGCAAAATTGAATTTTGTATCTGCCACCGGGTAGAGAATGTTTCGGCATTCGATCACGCATCGTTAGGTCTTTGAAGATGCGCGGTCGGGTGCCTTTTTTTGAGCTGGAAAGGAGAAAGATCATCATGCTGCGCCGCGCTTATCAGTATTTCACCACACAGGAAAAAATCCTTTGGTGCGCCTCCGTGGGGGCCATCCTGCTGTCCTTTTTCCTGCTGGAGGGCACCCAATATCTCACCTTGGCCGCCTCTCTCATCGGGGTTACCTCGCTGCTGTTCAACGCCAAGGGAAACCCCATCGGCCAGGCCCTGACGGTGGTGTTCAGCCTGTTTTACGGTTATATCTCCTACGCCTGCGCCTATTACGGGGAGATGATCACTTACCTGGGCATGACCGCGCCCATGGCGCTGCTGGCCCTTATCAGCTGGCTGCGCCACCCGTTCCAGGGCAACCACGCCCAGGTGCAGGTGAACCGCATCTCCCGCCGGGAGCATGTGTTCATGTGGCTGCTGACGGCTGCGGTGACGGCGGGCTTTTACTTTATCCTCCGGGCGCTGGGCACCGCCAATCTCCTGCCCAGCACCATCTCCGTCACCACCAGCTTCCTGGCGGTGTATCTGACCTTCCGGCGCAGCCCCCTCTACGCCCTGGGCTACGCCGCCAATGATGTGGTGCTCATTGTGCTGTGGCTGCTGGCATCCCGGGCTGACCGGGGCTATCTGGCCGTGGTGGTGTGCTTCGCGGCCTTTTTGGCCAACGATCTTTATGGCTTTCTCAACTGGCGCAGGATGGAGAAAAAGCAGGCGGCGGCCTGCCAAAAATGCGCATAGAATGCTCTTTTTGCCGCAGGCACTGTGCCTGCGGCAAAAAATTTTCTTGACATCGTAAAAAAATACTGCTTTATTATATAGGTATATGACACCCTGTGCATGCCCGAAAGGAGGCAGGCGTTTATGGAACGCATCACGTCCCGCGCAAATCCGCTGCTCACGCATATCCGCCGTTTGGCCGCCTCCGGCAGCTATCGCCGCCAGTGCGGCGAGTACCTGGGCGACAGCCCCAAGCTGCTGCAGGAGGCGCTGCTGTGGAAGGCAGAGCTGGTGTGTGTGGTGCGCTCCGGAGATGCGGAGCTGCCGCCGCTGCCCGCCGGCGTGCGGATAGCAGAGGTGCCGGCGGACGTAATGGCCTCCGTTTCACCCATGAAAACGCCCCAGGGCGTTTTATTTACCTGCCGCATGCAGACCCGCGCTCTGCCGGAAAAGCTCGCCGGCCGGCGCTATATGGCCCTGGAGGGGGTGCAGGATCCCGGCAATGTGGGCACCGTTCTGCGCACGCTGGACGCCTTTGACGCTGACGGGCTGTTCCTGCTGCCCGGCTGCGCCGACGCATACAGCCCCAAGACCATGCGCGCGTCCATGGGGGCGGTGTTCCGCCGCCCGGTGTGGACATGCACGGGGCAGGAGCTGCACGCGCTGCTGCGCCGCAGCGGCCTCCCACTCTATGGCGCCGCCCTTCGGGCGGACACCCTGGATGCCCGGGCGGTGGATCTGTCCCGGGCCGCCGTGGCCATCGGCAGCGAGGGACGGGGCCTTACGGAGGAGCTATTGGCCCTGTGTGACGGCACCGTTCGCATCCCTATGTCCCCCCGGTGCGAGTCGCTCAATGCGGCCGTGGCCGCCTCTGTGCTGCTGTGGGAGGCATATCGCGGAGAGGAGATGGACGCATGTCAGCGCTGAAATTCTGGGTGTGGCTGACGGAGCAGAACCGGCTGGGCGGCCCGGCCCGCCACGCGCTGCTGGAGCATTTCGGCTCGCCGGAGGAGGTCTACTATGCCGAGCTCGGGGACCTGCTGCAGGTGGAGGGGATCACGACTGACCAGGCCCAGGCCCTGGGAAACAAGTCCCTGGACCGGGCGCAGAGCATCCTGGAGGAGTGCGCCCGGAAGGACATTTTCCTCCTGACGGTGCAGGACGCCCTCTATCCCCAGCGGCTGAAGAATATCTATGACCCGCCTCTGCTGCTCTACGGCAGAGGCTCCATGCCCCTGTTTGACGAGGAGGCCGCCGTGGCGGTGGTGGGCACCCGGAGCTGCTCGCCCTACGGCATCCGCACGGCGGAGCGCTTCGGCTTTGAGATGAGCAAGCAGGGCGGCCTGGTGGTCTCGGGCCTGGCCCGGGGCATTGACGCAGCGTCGCACCTGGGGGCGCTGCGCGCCGGCGGACTGACGGCCGCCGTGCTGGGCTGCGGGGTGGACGTGGTATATCCGCCGGAGAATGACAGACTCTATGAGGACGTGGCTGCCTCCGGCGTGCTTTTGTCGGAGTATCCGCCGGGGGCGGAGCCCTTTGGCTGGCATTTTCCCGCCCGCAACCGGATCCTCAGCGGATTGTGCCTGGCCACTTTGGTGGTGGAGGCACCGGAAAAGAGCGGCGCGCTCATCACCGCCGCCACGGCCCTGGAGCAGGGACGGGATGTGTTTGCCATCCCCGGCCCGCTGGATGCCGAGGGCAGCGTGGGCTGCAACCGCCTCATCCGGGACGGCGCGGGCCTGGCCACGGAGAGCTGGGACATCCTCCGGGAATATCAGAGCCGCTATCCCCATAAACTGCATCCGGACGGGGAGAAGCTGCCGCCGCTGCCCAAAAAGAGCGACATTTTCTATCCCGAGCGCAGCAAAAAGCCCAAGGTGGCTCCCTCGGGTCTGCCGGTCATCAATGTCCGGCGCAACGCCGAGGGCCTGACGGACGACCAGATCAAGGTGCTGCGGATCCTGGATGATAAGGAACCTATGCTGACAGATGACATCGCCCTGCGGGCCAATGTGCCGGTGCGGCGGATCCTGTCGGCGGTGACAATGCTGGAAATTGACGGCTATACCCGCCAGGAGGGACTGCGCAAGTTCGTCCGCACGGTGGAAGTCGAAGACACAAAGGAGTAACAGAGGATTATGGCAAAAAAGGCTGCAAAAAACCTGGTGATCGTGGAGTCCCCGGCCAAGGCCAAGACCATTGGCAAGTACCTGGGCCCGGATTACGAGGTCATGGCAAGCATGGGCCATCTGCGGGATCTGCCCAAGAGCAAGATCGGCGTGGATGTGGACAAGGATTTTGAACTGGATTATAAGCCCATCAAGGGCAAGGAGGAGATCATCCGGGAACTGAAGAAGGCGGCGGACAAGGCTGACATGGTCTATCTCGCCACCGACCCGGACCGCGAGGGAGAGGCCATCAGCTGGCACCTGAAGTACCTGCTGGATCTGGACGACGCCAAGACCCGCCGGGTCACCTTCAACGAGATCACCAAAAAGGTGGTGCAGGAGAGCATCGCCGCCCCCCGGCGCATTGACCAGGACTTGGTGGACGCCCAGCAGGCCCGGCGCGTGCTGGACCGCATCGTGGGCTATCGCCTCTCGCCGCTGCTGTGGAAGAAGATCCGCAGGGGCCTGTCCGCGGGCCGGGTGCAGTCGGTGGCCATGCGCCTGGTGGCCCAGCGGGAAAAGGAGATCGAGGACTTTATCCCCAAGGAGTACTGGACCCTGGACACGCACCTGACAAAGCAGGGCGAAAAGGCCGTGTTCACGGCCCATTATTACGGCAAAAACGGCAAGAAGTATGAGCCTGCCTCCGAGGCTGAGACCCAGGAGATCTGCCGGGAGGTGCAGGCCCAGCCCTTTACGGTCAAGAGTGTGAAGCGGGCGGATAAGCAGCGCTCACCGTCCCCGCCCTTTACCACCTCTACCCTCCAGCAGGAGGCATCCCGCAAGCTGAACATGACCCCCCGGCGCACCATGGCCATCGCTCAGCAGCTGTATGAGGGCGTGGAGATCACCGGCGAGGGCGCTGTGGGTCTTATCACCTACATGCGTACCGACTCCCTGCGCATCTCCCGCGAGGCCCAGGTGGCCGCCCGGGCGCTCATCGACAGCCGCTACGGCAGCAATTACCGCCCCAACACCTTCCGCCAGTATAAGGCCAAGGCCGGGGCCCAGGATGCCCACGAGGCTATCCGCCCCAGCAATGTGGCCCTGACCCCCGAGCAGGTGAAGGGCGACCTCACCGGCGAGCAGTATAGGCTATACCGGCTGATCTGGAGCCGCTTTTTGGCCAGCCAGATGGCAAACGCCGTATATGACAGCGTCTCCGCCGAGCTGGAGGCTGGGGTCCACAGCTTCCGCGCCAGCGCCAGCAGCCTGAAATTCGCCGGCTATGCCGCCGTGTACGAGGAGAGCCGGGACGAGGAAAAAGAGGACAAGGAACCGGCCCTGCCGCCCCTGGAGCAGGGGGAGACAGTGGACCTGAAAAAGATGGAGCCTGCCCAGCACTTCACCCAGCCGCCGGCGCATTTTACGGACGCGTCCCTCATCCGCGCCCTGGAGGAAAACGGCATCGGCCGTCCCTCCACCTATGCCCCCACGGTGTCCACCATCCTGGACCGGGAGTATGTGGTGAAGGAGGGCAAGTACCTGCGCATGACCCCCCTGGGATCCGTGGTCAATGACCTCATGTGCCAGCGCTTCCCTAAGATCGTGGATGTGAAATTCACCGCCAATATGGAAAAGGAGCTGGACGAGGTGGAGTCCGGCGACAAGAACTGGAAAGCGCTGCTGAAGGAATTCTACGGCGACTTTGATCAGAATCTCACCCAGGTGGAAAAGGATATGGAGGGTGTGTATATCAAGGTGCCCGACGAGGTCAGCGAGGAGAAGTGTGACGTCTGCGGGCGCAACATGGTGGTCAAGACCGGCCGCTTCGGCCGCTTTTTGGCCTGCCCGGGCTATCCGGAGTGCACCTTCACCAAGCCCCTGGTGGTCCAAATGCCGGGCCGCTGCCCCAAGTGCGGCGGGCGGCTCATGAAGCGCACCGGCGTCAGCCAAAAGACCGGCAAGCAGTATACCTACTACTGCTGTGACCGTTCCACCGCCGCCGACGAGAGCCAGCGCTGCGACTTCCGCACCTGGGACGTGCCCACCAAGGAGGACTGTCCCGTGTGCGGCCAGACCATGTTCAAAAAGTCCGGCCGGGGCTTCAACAAGCCCTTCTGCATCAATCCGGAGTGTTCCAACTTCCTGCCGGAGGATAAGCGGGGCTACCACAAAAAGGCGGAGGATACCGCCGAAAAGAAGACTGCAAAAACCACGAAGAAAGCCGGGACCAAGACCACCAAAGCCGCGGCCAAGTCCGCCGCCAAAGCACCGGCGAAAACAACGAAAAAGACGGCGGCCAAACCCGCCGCCAAGACGAAGAAAACCGCCGAAAAGGAGTAAGCCATGGAAGTAACGGTGATCGGCGCGGGCCTGGCGGGCAGCGAGGCTGCCTGGCAGCTGGCCCAGCGGGGCATTCATGTGACGCTGCGGGAGATGAAGCCGGAGAAGAAGATCCCCGCCCATGAGAGCGAATATTTTGCCGAGCTCTGCTGCAGCAATTCCCTGCGCTCGGACCAGCTGGAAAACGCTGTGGGTCTGCTGAAGGAGGAGCTGCGGCGGCTGGACAGCCTGATCCTGCGCTGCGCGGACGCCACCCGGGTCCCCGCCGGGGGCGCCTTGGCGGTGGACCGCCACGGCTTTGCCCGGATGGTCACGGAGGCCATCTGCAGCCACCCTAATATCACGGTCATCCCCGGAGAGGTGACGGCTATGCCGGAGGGGGAGGTGCTGGTGGCCACCGGGCCCCTGACCAGCGACGCCTTTGCCGAGACGCTGCTGGACCTGCTGGGCCGGGAGAATACGACGCTGAACTTTTTTGACGCCGCCGCCCCCCTGGTGAGCTATGAGAGCGTGGACATGGATTCGGCGTATTTTGCCTCCCGCTACGGCAAGGGGACCCCGGACTATATCAACTGCCCCATGGAAAAGGATGAGTACCTGGCCTTTTGGAAGGCCCTGACGGAGGCCCAGGAGGCCCCGGTCCACGGCTTTGAGGACGGACAGGTCTTTGAGGGATGCATGCCCGTAGAGGTCATGGCCCGGCGGGGGGAGGACACCCTGCGCTACGGACCCCTGAAGCCCCGTGGCCTGAAGGATCCCAAGACCGGCCGGGAGCCCTACGCCGTGGTGCAGCTGCGCAAGGACAACGCCGAGGGCAGCATCTATAACCTGGTGGGCTTTCAGACCCATCTGAAGTGGCCGGAGCAGAAGCGGGTATTCACTATGATCCCGGCCCTGAAGGACGCGCAGTTCCTGCGCTACGGGGTGATGCACCGGAATACTTATCTGGATTCCCCCCGGCTGCTTGACCGCTATTACCGGCTGAAAACCCAGCCCCGTATCGCCTTTGCCGGGCAGATGACCGGGGTGGAGGGCTATGTGGAGTCCTGCGCCAGCGGCTTTTTGGCCGGGGTGGAGATGGCCCGCCGGCTCAAGGGACAGGCTCCCCTGGACTTCCCCCGGGAGACGGCCATCGGCGCCCTGGGCCTGTATGTGAGCAACCCGTCCGTGGGTGCGTTTCAGCCCATGAATATCAATTTCGGAATTATTCCGCCCTTAGACCACCGGGTAAAGGGAAAACGGAACAAGAACGCGGAGCTTTCCGCCCGTTCGCTGCAGATCATTGACCAAATGCGCGAGGAGGTGCTGACCTGATGAAGATCATTGTAGACGCCATGGGCGGCGACAACGCGCCCATGGAGATCGTGAAGGGCGCCCTGGCCGGACAGAAGCACTGGGGCGTGGACATTGCCCTTACCGGCGACGAGAGCGCCATCCGGGATGCCCTGGCCCAGTGCGGCCAAAGGGAGCTGCCCCAGAGGATGGAGATCATCCCCACCACCCAGACCGTGGACATGTGTGATGACCCGGCCACGGTGTTCCGCCGGAAGAAGGACACCTCCATGGGCGTGGGACTGACCATGCTGCGGGAGGGAAAGGCGGACGCGCTGGTCTCCGCCGGGTCCACCGGGGCCCTGCTCACCGGGGCGACGCTCATCACCAAGCGCATCCACGGCATCCGCCGGGCCGCTATGGCCCCGGTGATCCCCACCACCACAGGTCAGGCAGTGCTCATTGACTGCGGCGCCAACGCCGAGTGTACGCCGGAGTACCTGGTGCAGTTTGCCTACCTGGGCAGCTTTTACGCCCAGCAGGTCCTGGGCCTGGCTAAGCCCCGGGTGGGCCTGCTGAACATCGGCACCGAGGACAGCAAGGGCACGGACCTGCAGAAGCAGACCCTGGCCCGGCTTAAAGAGGCTGATGCCCAGGGCCATCTGCATTTCATCGGTAACATCGAGGCCAAGGAGGCCATTAAGGGCGGCTGTGACGTCATCGTGACGGACGGCTTTTCCGGGAACATCCTGCTCAAGACCATGGAGGGCGTGGGCTCCTTTGCCGGGTCGGCCCTGAAGGGCATGTTCAAGAAAAACCTGCTGACCAAGCTGGCCGCCCTGGCGGTGATGCCGGGGCTCAACGCCTTCAAGGCCAGGCTGGATCCCAACAAGGTGGGCGGCACCGCCTTCATCGGCATCTCCAAGGCCGTCATCAAGGCCCACGGGGCCTCCAACGCCGAGGCCATTGAAAATGCTGTCGGCCAGGCGGCGGCTTTCGCCCGCAGCGGCCTCATTGAAAAAATTGAGGAAAATGTGAATTTGATGAAAATTGAGCAATAAATGCCTATTTGACTATTGACATACATACGCCGATGCCGTATTATTTTTCAAGACATATCCGAAAGGAGACAAATTCGATATGACAGCAGAGGAAATTTTCAAAACGATGCAGGATCTCATCGCTGAGCAGTTTGCCATCGATGCGGAGGAGATCACCCTGGACAGCTCCTTCGTGGATGACCTGGGCGCCGACTCCGTGGACCTGGTGGAGTTGGTGATGGCCATGGAGGAGGAGTTCGACGTAGGCGAGATCGATGAGGAGGATCTGGCCGGGCTCAAGACCGTCCGGGACTGCGTGCAGTATTTGAATCATAAAATCAACGGTTGAAAAAAGAGACCCCACAATCCTGTGGGGTTTCCTTTTTCAGCTGTGGAGAGGAGTTTTTTTCATGTTCACACTGGAGGATAAGCTGGGCTATCGGTTCAAAAACCGCGCCCTGCTGGAAAATGCTCTGCAGCACAGTTCCTATGCCAACGAGCACCGGGGCACGGGCATGCGCAGCAATGAGCGGCTGGAGTTTTTGGGCGATGCCGTGCTGGGCGTGGTGACGGCGGACTATCTGTACAAAAAGCACCCGGACCTGCCGGAGGGGGATCTGACCCGCATCCGGGCGGCGCTGGTGTGCGAGGAGAGCCTGCATGAGGTGGCCCAGAGCCTGGACCTGGGCCGGTATCTGATGCTGGGCCGGGGCGAGGAGCAGGGCGGCGGCCGGGAGCGGCCGTCCATCCTGGCAGATGCCACGGAGTCCGTGTTTGCCGCGGTTTACCTGGATGGCGGCATGGAGGCCGCCGGGGCGCTGATCCACCGGGTGCTGCTGGACAAGGAACGGGAGGAGGCCGTGGAGGAGCGCCGCCGGGACTACAAGACCGAGCTGCAGGAATTGGTGCAGCGCAAGAGCGGCTCTACTTTGAGCTATCGGATGGTGGGCTCCAACGGGCCGGACCATGCCAAGGTCTTTGAGGCGGCAGCCCTGCTCAACGGGGAGGCGTATTCCACCGGCACCGGCCACAGCAAGAAGGAGGCGGAGCAATCCGCCGCCCGGGCGGCTCTGGAGAAGCTGAAGGGACAGAATTGAATTGCAGACGAAAAGATCCGCGGCCACCTGGCCGCGGATCTTTTTTTGCCCTTTCGGCGGCGCTGACCACGGAGAATAACGCTTCGCCTGGAATCCGTGAGCTGCAGGGGCGCCGGCACAATAAGGAAAAATATGGATAATTTTGCAGGGGTTAATGTGTTGGTTTTGCCACTAAAATTCCATAAAAAGAAAATATTTGCGATATGCTGTTGAAAAATCGGAGAAAATGAGGTATAGTAAAAATAGGAAAAATGGGTGATTGACAGGCGGTGCTGATTATTGCAAAAGAAGGGGTGAGGGAGGAACATGGCATTTTATGCCCACAAGCGAGAGGGACCTGACGGGGAGCCGATCCGGCAGACGGTGTATGCGCACCTGGTGGGGACGGCGCAGCGGGCCGGGCAGTGCCTGCGGAGCGCGGGACTGGAGAACACGGGGTACCTGGCGGGCCTGCTGCACGATATGGGCAAGTATACCGAGGCATTTCAGCGGTATCTAGAGGCGGGAGATCCCGGGCAGCGGGGCAGCGTGATCCACACGTTCCAGGGCTGCCGGTACATAATGGACACCTTTCACGGCCCGGAGGCGACATTCCCGGAGATCGTGTGTGCCGAGCTGATCGCCTTTGCCATCGGGGCCCACCACGGGCTCTTTGACTGCGTGGACCCGGCACAGAGGCTGGGGCTTCCATACCGGTGCGAAAAGCAGGGTGTCGCTTACGAAGCCGCTGCGGCGGCTTTTTTGAGCGAGGTGCCGGAGCGGGAGATCCGGGCGCTGTTTAAAAAAGCGGCGGCAGAAGTTGACGAGTGCATGGGCCGGCTGGATGAAACCTACGCCGACGACCGGGATTATGCATTTGAGACGGGCCTTTTGGCGCGGCTGCTCCTATCCGCGGTGATCGAGGGGGATCGCTGTGACACGGCGGCCTTTATGAACGGGGCGCGCCCGCAGACCTGGCCGGAGGACATGGGCCCCGTGTGGGAGAAGCGCCTGGAATATTTGGAGGGGAAGCTGGCGCAGTTTCCGCAGGAAACGCCGGTTCAGAAGGCGCGGCATGCTATCTCGGAGCGGTGCCGGGCCTTTGCATCCCGGAAGCCGGGTATTTTCCGGCTGAACGTCCCCACGGGGGGCGGCAAGACCCTCAGCTCCCTGCGGTACGCCCTGGCCCACGGCGTGGCATATCACAAAAAGCGGCTGATCTTCGTTTCGCCGCTGCTGTCGATCCTGGAGCAGAACGCAAAGGTTATCCATGCATATGTGGGGGACGAAGAACTGATCCTGGAGCACCACTCTAATGTGGTGCAGACGGGGCTTTCCCAGGAGGAACTGGATGAGCGGGAGCTGCTGGTGCAGAGCTGGGAGGCGCCCATTATCATCACCACACTGGTGCAGCTGCTGAACACTCTGTTCGCCGGAAAAACCACGGCGGTGCGGCGTTTTCAGGCCCTGTGCGGCAGCGTTGTTGTCATAGACGAGGTGCAGACGGTGCCGGCGAAGATGCTGACGCTGTTTAACCTGGCCATCCAGTTTTTAAGTGAACAGTGCGCCGCTACGGTAGTGCTGTGCTCAGCCACCCAGCCGGAGCTGGAGTGTGCCGCCCACCCCTTGCGGAAAAAGCCGGAGGAGATGGTGCCCCGGGACGAAGCGCTCTGGGCGGCCTTTCGCCGGACGGAGCTGGTGAGACTTCCGGACCGGCGGCTGGAGGAGCTGCCGGAGTGGATAGGCGAGCAGATGGAGACGGTGAAAAGTCTCCTGGTGGTGTGCAACAAAAAGAGTGAGGCGGCCTACCTGCTGGAAAAGACAAAATCGGCGGAGTATCGGAGCTTTCACCTGTCGGCGGGGATGTGCGTGCAGAACCGGCGGGATGTGCTGGAGAACCTGCGCCGGGCGCTGGCCCGGGGAGAAAAGGTGCTCTGCATTGCCACCCAGGTGATCGAGGCGGGTGTGGACATCTCCTTTGACGCGGTGGTACGGCTGACGGCGGGTATGGACAGCGTTGTCCAGGCGGCGGGGCGGTGCAACCGCGGCGGAGAATCCCAAGCGCCCCGGCCGGTGTATGCGGTGAATTGCTCGGATGAAAAGCTGGGCATGCTGCGGGACATTCAGCGGGGAAAGGACGCCACCCTTTCGCTGATGGAGGCGTTTCAAAGGACGCCGGAGAAGTTTGGCGGCGATCTGTTTTCGGAGGAAGCCATCCGCTACTATTACCGGGCGGTGTACCGGGACATGGCGGAGGGAGAGCAGGACTATTATGTAAACGAGCAGGGGACCAGCCTGTTTGACCTGATGGCGGACAACCGGCGGTATGCCGACGAGGGGTGCGCCGGGGCGGAGTTGTTCTGCCTGCGGCAGGCGTTCAAAACGGCGGGACGGTGTTTTTCCGTGTTTCAGGAGGACACCACGGATGTTTTGGTGCCCTACGGCAAGGGAAAGGAGCTCATTGCGGAGCTGTGCGCGGAGCGATGCCGGTATGACGCGGAGCACCGGGCCGCGGTGCTGCGGGAGGCGGCCGCCTACTGCGTGGGGCTCTATCCGTATCAAAGGAAGCGGCTGGAGGAGAAAGGCGCGCTGCACTCCGTGTGCGGCGACTGCGCCTGGGTCCTGGCAGAGGGGTTTTATGATGATACGCTGGGCCTGATGACAGAGATGGAAAATCGGGAATTTATGGAGGTGTAAACGGGTGAAAAATACGAAGTATGACAACATTGTGGAGTTTCAGGTGACAGGGGACTACGCCCTGTTTTCTGACCCCGTTATGCGCGTGGGCGGGGAAAAGTGTACTTACCAGGTACCCACCTATGAGGCCCTCAAGGGGATATTGCACTCCGTATACTGGAAGCCCACCATTATTTGGGTCATAGACGCGGTGCGGGTGATGAAGCCCATTCAGATGGAGACCAAGGGGATCCGCCCGATCAAATACGGCGGCGGAAACGACCTGAGCTACTATACCTATCTGAAGGACTGCTGCTACCAGGTCCGGGCCCACTTTGAGTGGAACGAGAACCGGCCGGAGCTGGCCGCCGACCGCAACGAGAATAAGCACCATGAGATCGCCAGAAAGATGATCCGCAAGGGCGGCCGGCGGGACATTTTCCTGGGCGCGCGGGAGTGCCAGGGCTATGTGGAGCCGTGCATATTCGGAGAGGGGGCGAGTGCCTACGATGACACGGAACAGCTGGCCTTCGGGCTCATGTACCACGGCATCACCTACGCGGACGAGGCGTATTCGGCGGACACCCGGGGGAAGATGACGGCGCGGTTTTGGTACCCGGTGATGAAAAAGGGCGTGATCGAATTCGTGCCGCCGGAGCAGTGCCCGGTGCAGAAGACCATCCGGGATATGAAGATGAAGCCCTTTGGCGGCGAGCTGGATAATTTCTCCGGCCTGCGGGAATTTGGGGAGGTTACATAATGGGACTTTTACAGCGCGCCATAGAGACATACGACGCCAACGCCGCCCTGGCGGGAGTGTACCGGGATAAGCGGGAGCCGCTGGCGCCTATCGGACACGTCCTGACCAGCGCCCATATAGAAATCACGCTGAACGCACAGGGCGGATTCAAGACGGCGCGGAGGGTGGAGAAAAACGAGCCGAAGATTTTGATCCCGGTGACGGAGGAATCCGGCGGCCGGACCAGCGGGATCGCGGCGCATCCGCTGTGCGAACAACTAAAGTATGTGGCCTGCACCAATGTACAGGCACATGAAAGCTATTTGACAGCGCTGCGGACATGGATGGAATCGCCCCATGGGCATCCATTTTTGCCGGCGATTTTCGCCTATGTGATGCACGGGACAATTTTGAATGACCTCACAAAAGGCGGCGTACTCGATCTGACAGAGAAGGGGGAGTACAACGAGAAGCTGCTGGTATGCTGGCGTGTGTTGGGCATCGACGGGGAGGAGCCTGGGTGCTGGAAAAACAGGAGCCTGTTCGCGGCCTTTCAGGCGTACTATGGCAGCCTGCTGGCGGCACGGGAGGAAGATTTGTGCATGGTAGAGGGACAGAGAGAGCCGGTCGCCTTGCAGCACCCCAAGGGGATCATCCCTGTAAACGGAAATGCCAAGCTGATCTCGGCCAACGACGGGAGCGGCTTTACCTACCGGGGGCGTTTTTTGGATGAAAAGCAGGCGGCCACCGTGGGTTATATAGCCTCACAGAAGGCGCACAATGCGCTGCGCTGGCTGGCAGCGGAACAGGGCGTTCGTGAGTTTTCAGGGAAACGGATTTTCCTGTGCTGGAACCCGGAGGGGAAAACGATCCCCAGGGTCATGCGCAGGGTGCCGAGGCCGGAGACTGCATCGGAGCGCCAGCCCAGTGAATACAAGAAAAAACTGCAAAGCACGCTCCTGAGCTTCCGAAAGGACCATCAGCTGAAGGATACGGACAGGGCCGTTTTAGTGAGCTTTGACGCGGCCACCACCGGACGGCTGGCGGTGACCTACTACAACGAAATAGACCTGGGAACCTTTTTGCAGCGCATGGAGGACTGGGATGGACACTGCTGCTGGTATGCGGGGAAATTTGGCATCCAGGCGCCGAATCTGCTGGACATTGTGGACTGCGCCTTTGGCGTGGAGCGAAATAATTTCCTGGAGACGGACGAAGGGATCCGCGGGCAGCATTTACAGCGGCTGCTGAACTGCAAAATAAGCGGAGGGGTATTCCCACTGGACATTTTGCGGGCGCTGACGCAGCGGGCCTCGTCGCCGCTGGCCTATGAGAAGGCGAACTGGAGAAAGATCCTGCAGACAGCCTGCGCGGCGCTGCAGAAATACAGGTATGACACAAATCAAGGAGGGGACGAAATGGCTTGGGCACTGGACAAAAAGGACCGCAGCTTCCAATACGGCAGGCTCCTGGCAGCTATGGAGCGGGCGGAGGAGGACTACTACTCCAAAACCCAGGAGGGCAGGCAGACGAACGCGATCAAATACATGAACGAGTTTAAGCGGAGACCGTTCACGGTGTTTGAGAGAGTCAATCAGCACCTGCAGCTGGCCTACCTGGGCCGCGTGGAGCCGTGGCAGGCCGCCCGCTACAAGCGGCTTGTGGGCGAGATCATCGGCACCCTGCGCGAATTTCCGGAGGAGGAACTGAACCGCCCTCTGGAGGATATTTACCTGATGGGCTATGAACTGCAGCGGAACGCATTCTTTACCAAAAACGGGACCGACGACAATATGGAGGAGGAATAATTATGGCAGCTTTGGAAAACAAAATCGACTTTGTGGCGCTGATCTCTGTGACCAACGCAAACAGCAACGGTGACCCGCTGAACGGCAACCGCCCCAGGACCGACTATAACGGCATGGGGGAGATCTCGGATGTGTGCATCAAGCGGAAGATCCGCAACCGTATGCAGGATATGGGATATGCAATTTTTGTGCAGTCCGATGACCGCTGCGATGACGGCTGCAAAAGCCTGAGCGATCGGGCTGCGGCGGCCACCAAGGGAATCAAGGACAGAGACGTTTATGCGCAGACCGCATGTGAAAAATGGATGGATGTGCGCAGCTTTGGGCAGGTGTTTGCCTTTAAGAGCACGGATAAAAACGGCGTTTCCGTCGGCGTGCGGGGCCCTGTGTCTATCCATCAGGCAGTGAGCATTTCCCCGGTGGAGATCGAAGAAATGCAGATCACCAAAAGCGTCAACGGGGAAACCGGGGACAAGCGTGCCTCCGACACCATGGGAATGAAGCATTTCGTCCGCTTCGGCCTGTACGAGATCAAGGGCGCCATCAATGTGCAGCTGGCAGAAAAGACCGGCTTTACCCGGGAGGATGCCGCGGTCGTGAAAGAATGTCTGCGGACGCTGTTCGTGAACGACGCGTCTTCCGCGCGGCCGGAGGGCTCTATGGAAGTGGTGAAGCTCTATTGGTGGGAGCACAACTGCAAGGATGGGCAGTATTCCTCGGCCAAGGTGCATCGCAGTGTCCATGTCACGCCTAAAAACGCAGAGGGCCTGCCCCGGTGCGTGGACGACTATGAGATCACCCTGGATGAGCTGCCGGGACTGACGCCGGAGATCATAGATGGGCTATAAGGAAGAGGAGTATCTTCAGCTTTCCGGGCTCCAGCACTTTCGTTTCTGCCGCAGACAGTGGGCGCTGATCCACATTGAGGACCTGTGGGCGGAAAATCTCCGTACAGTGGATGGGGAGATCCTGCATGAGCGCGCCCATGATCCTGGGCTGCGGGAGAAGCGGCCGGGCCTGATCGTTGTGCGGGGCATGGCCGTTTCGTCCCGCACTCTGGGTGTATCCGGGGCGTGCGATGTGGTGGAGTTCAGAAGATCTGCGGCGGGGGTCCCGCTGCGGAATGAGGATGGCCTTTTTCAGCCCTATCCTGTGGAGTATAAGCGCGGCTCACCTCGGGAAGACCGTGCCAACGAATTGCAGCTCTGCGGCCAGGCCCTGTGCCTGGAGGAGATGCTCTGCTGCGACATACCCAAAGGCGCCCTGTATTTTGGCGAAACACGGCGGCGGGTGGAGGTGGCGTTCACCCCGGAGCTCCGCCGGGAGGTCACGGAGACCCTGGCGGAGATGCACCGGCTGTATAGGCGGGGATATACGCCCAAGGTAAAGCCGACCAAGGCCTGCAATGCCTGCTCGCTGAAGGAGCTGTGCCTGCCCAAGCTGATGCGCGGCGGCTCGGTAAAAAGCTATTTGGAACGACATATGGAGGATACGGTATGAGGCGTTTGCTCAATACGCTGTTCGTGACTTCCGAGGATGTGTATCTGGCACTGGACGGGGAGAACGTTGTGGTCCGTCGGGACCGGGAAGAACTCGGCCGATTCCCCTTGCACAATTTGGAGGGGATCCTGTGCTTTTCTTATGCGGGGGCCTCTCCGGCGCTGATGGGGGCCTGCGTCAGGCGGAACATTGCCCTGAGCTTCTGCACGCCGGGTGGGAGATTCCTGGCCCGGGCGGCGGGGATCACCAATGGCAATGTGCTGCTGCGCCGAGAGCAGTATCGCCTGGCGGATGATTTGGCCGCCAGCTGCCGGATCGCGAAATATATGATCTGGGGCAAGCTTTTTAATGGCCGGTGGAGTATCGAGCGAACGAAACGGGACCACAAGCTGCGCATCGATGAGGAGAAATTCCGGAATGCATCGGCGGCGATCTATGACCTGATGCCGCAGGTCATGCAGGCGGAGTCGCTGGATTCCCTCCGGGGCCTCGAGGGCGCGGCCGCCACGCTGTACTTCAATGTCTTTGACGACATGATCCTGCGGAACAAAGAGCGCTTCTATTTCCACGGGAGAAACCGTCGGCCGCCCACAGATGCGGTCAACGCCATGCTCTCTTTTGCGTACAGCCTGCTGGCGGGGGATTGCGCCTCGGCCCTGGAGAGCGTCGGGCTGGATGCCTATGTAGGGTTTATGCATCGGGACCGCCCGGGCAGAACATCCCTTGCCTTGGATATAATGGAAGAACTGCGGCCATGCATGGCGGACCGGTTTGTCCTGACCCTTATCAATAATAAGGTCATGGGCCCCGATGATTTTGAAACGGCTGAGAGCGGAGCGGTGGCCATGACGGACGATGGGCGCAGAAAGTTCCTCAGAAGCTGGCAGGAGCGCAAGCAGGAAGTGATCACGCACCCGTATCTGCAGGAAAAGCTGCCCTGGGGGCTGGTTCCCTATATGCAGGCGCTGCTGCTGGCGCGGCACTTGCGGGCGGATCTGGATGCTTATCCGCCATTTTTGTGGAAGTGAGGCGAGGGCATGCTGGTATTGATCTCTTACGATGTGAGTACCGAGGACGCGGCGGGGCGAAAGCGCCTTCGCCAAATAGCAAAGCAGTGCGTGAATTACGGCCAGCGTGTGCAGAACTCGGTGTTTGAGTGCCTGCTGGATGCTGCCCAATGTAAGCAGCTGCAGCATAAGCTGTGCTCTATTATGGATAAAGAGAAAGACAGCCTGCGGTTTTATTATTTGGGTAATCACTATGAGACAAAGATCGAGCATTTCGGCGCGAAGGCCGGCTATAGTTTGCGTTCCACGGCTATTTCTCCGTCCCGCCCCGCACGGGGCGGGTGGATTGAAATAAAACGCCGCGCCTATGGTCACTCCGTCTGAGGAGCGTCCCGCCCCGCACGGGGCGGGTGGATTGAAATGGTGAGGGTGTCGCTGGGGAGCGAACACCCACCGCGTCCCGCCCCGCACGGGGCGGGTGGATTGAAATAATTCCTAAAAGTAGCCGTGCCCTTTTTGGGTGGTCCCGCCCCGCACGGGGCGGGTGGATTGAAATACACGCCTGCGGGCGTGTGCGACAATAAAAAATGTCCCGCCCCGCACGGGGCGGGTGGATTGAAATCGATTGTAACATATATGTTTCTCTTTGTCTTGACGTCCCGCCCCGCACGGGGCGGGTGGATTGAAATGATAGACAATGGAAATAGTAAGAGCGACAGCAGCGTCCCGCCCCGCACGGGGCGGGTGGATTGAAATGCTCTCGTACTTTCCCTGGTATTGCTTATGCTAGTCCCGCCCCGCACGGGGCGGGTGGATTGAAATGTGCCGAAGCAAATGAAATACTATCTCCCCATCTGGTCCCGCCCCGCACGGGGCGGGTGGATTGAAATGTATAGACGGAATATGCATGCCCGTGCATACGGGTCCCGCCCCGCACGGGGCGGGTGGATTGAAATCATCGCATTAAACTGCTTTATGTACGCTTCCTTGTCCCGCCCCGCACGGGGCGGGTGGATTGAAATATCAGGTCCGTGCCCTCCTGGTTGTAGCGGTCCAGTCCCGCCCCGCACGGGGCGGGTGGATTGAAATCGAATTTAGTGGAGACTCGCATTTGCGACGCCGCGTCCCGCCCCGCACGGGGCGGGTGGATTGAAATCCGGGCTTTTGCTGCATGCGTGGAGGGGGTGGGGTCCCGCCCCGCACGGGGCGGGTGGATTGAAATTGTCCCATGATCCTAAAGCACCGGGGCAGGTCGTGTCCCGCCCCGCACGGGGCGGGTGGATTGAAATTATGTCATTACAGCCATGATAGCACGACATACGATGTCCCGCCCCGCACGGGGCGGGTGGATTGAAATCCTGTGGGATGCCCTCCTGCTGTGCGGCAGCGACTCTTGACAAGCGGGCAAATCCGCGCTACAATGTTCGCGAAAGAAAGAGGTGTTTAAATCATGAACATAGCGGAATACGATGTTCTGATAGAGCTGCAGCGCAGCGGGTTCGCGTCTCAGCGCCTTTTGGCACAGGAGGCGGGCCATTCCTTGGGCGTGGTGAACCGCTCCCTGAAGGCCCTGCGCGAGGCCGGTTATATAGACGACGACTTCCGTATCACGGAGAAAGCGGCGGCAGAATTTAAGATCAGACAGCCGCGGCGGGCGGTCATCCTGGCGGCCGGGGCCGGCATGCGGATGGTCCCCCTGAACACGGAGGTATCCAAGGGCCTGCTGGAGGTCAACGGCGAGGTGCTCATCGAGCGCCTGATCCGCCAGCTGCAGGAGGCCGGCATCTGGGAGATCTATGTGGTCGTGGGATTCATGAAGGAGAAGTACGAATACCTGATGGACGCCTACGGCGTGGAGTTGATCGTCAACCCCGAATACGCGGCGAAGAACAACCTCCACTCCCTGTACCTGGCCCGGGAGCACCTGGCAAACGCCTATGTGATCCCCTGCGACAGCTGGTGCAGCCGCAACCCCTTTTCCCGGGAGGAGCTCTACTCCTGGTACATGGTCACGGACCGGGCCGACCACGACAGCAGTGTCCGTGTCAGCCGCAAGAGGGAGCTGGTGGCCGTGCCCAAGGGCAGCGGCGGGAATTCTATGATCGGCATCTGCTATCTGACGCAGCCGAATTCCGACACCGTCCGCGCCCGGCTGGAGGCAATGGACCCGGAGCCGCGGTATGACGGCGTATTCTGGGAGGAGACCCTGCAGGATAAGGGCCGCATGATCGTTCCCGCCCGGGTGGTGAACGGCGGGGAGGCCGTGGGCATCAACACCTTTGAGCAGCTTCGGGAGCTGGACAGCCAGTCCGACCACCTGAAAAGCGAGGCCATCCGGACCATCTGCGATGCGCTGCACGCGGATATGGAGGAGATCACCCAGGTCACCGTTCTGAAAAAGGGCATGACCAACCGCTCATTCCTGTTTTCCTGCAAGGGAAAGCGCTACATCATGCGCATCCCCGGGGAGGGCACGGACCAGCTGGTGGACCGCCGCCACGAGGCCGCCGTATACCAGGCCATCCGGGAGAAAAAAATCTGCGACGACATCGCCTATATCAGCCCCGATAACGGCTATAAGATCACGGAATACCTGGCCGGCGCCCGGGTGTGCGACCCGGAAAATCCTGAAGATGTGCGCCGGTGCATGCAGCGGCTGCGCGGGTTTCATGAGCTGCGCCTCACGGTGGCGCACGCCTTTGACATCTTCGGTCAGATCGAGTTTTACGAGTCCCTTTGGAACGGCGCCCCCTCCATGTATAAAGACTACCGGCAGACTAAGGAAAACGTTTTTTCCCTCCGGGAATACATCGATGCCCATGTGCAGGAGCGGGTGCTGACGCACATCGACGCCGTGCCGGATAATTTCCTGTTTGTGAAACGGGACGACGGCAGCGAGGAGATCCGTCTCATCGACTGGGAGTATGCCGGCATGCAGGACCCCCATGTGGACATTGCTATGTTCTGCATCTACGCCCTTTATGACCGCCGGCAGGTGGACGAGACCATTGCGGCCTACTTCCCGGACGGCTGCAGCCAGGCGGTCCGGCTGAAAATTTACTGCTACATTGCGGCCTGCGGCCTCCTGTGGAGCAACTGGTGCGAGTACAAGTGGACGCTGGGCGTGGAATTCGGCGAATACTCCCTGCGGCAGTACCGCTATGCAAAGGAATATTACCGCATCGTCCGGGACGCCCTGGCGCAGCGGGAAAGCGAGGGAAAATAAGCATGTTCAAGGCCGAAAGGGCCATCATCATGGCGGCGGGCTTCGGCAACCGGATGAAGCCGGTGACACTGACAACGCCAAAGCCCCTGGTAACAGTCAACGGTGTGCGGATGATCGACACCGTGATACAAGGCCTGCACCACAACGGGATAAGGGAGATCTATGTGGTGGTGGGGTATCTGAAGGAGCAGTTTGCCGGGCTGGAGCGGGAATACCCCGGCCTGCGCCTCATTGAGAATCCCTATTACAGCACCTGCAACAACATCTCCTCCCTGTATGTAGTCCGGGAGCACATCGAAAACGCCATTATTTTGGACGGCGATCAGATCATCTATAACCCGGAGATCCTGGCCCCCGAGTTCAGCCGTTCCGGCTACAACAGCGTGTGGACGGACGAGCCCACGGATGAGTGGCTGCAAACGGTGGAAAACGGCATCGTGACCGCCTGCAGCCGGACCGGCGGTAGCGGCGGCTGGCAGCTGTACAGCATTTCCCGCTGGACGCCGGAGGACGGCCGGCGGCTGCGCCGGCACCTGGAGATGGAGTTCGAGGAAAAACAGAACCGGCAGATCTATTGGGACGACATCGCCCTGTTCTGCTATCCGCGGGAGTACCGCCTGGGGATACGGCCCATGCACAAGGGTGACGTGATCGAGGTGGATAATTTAAGCGAGCTGGCCGCCCTGGACGCCAGCTACAAAAAGTATGAAGAGGAGAGAAACAATGGAAATGGATAAGACCGCATCTCATAAGCGCGGGCAGATAGACTGGATGATCACCCTGGTCCCCCTGGGGATCATTTTGGCCCTGTGCGTCGTGTTCTTTTTTGCACCGGAGCAGTCCAACGCCGTGCTGAGCCAGGTGCGCTTTTTCTTCGGCGATACCTTCGGCACCTATTACCTGGTCATCGGCCTGGGCATTTTCCTGCTGTCGCTGTTCATCGCCGGGTCCAAATACGGAAACATCGTTTTGGGCGAGCCCAATGAAAAGCCCAAATACCCCTTCTTCGCCTGGGGTGCCATGATGTTCACCTGCGGCCTGGCGGCGGACATCCTGTTTTACTCCTTCTCCGAGTGGGTCCTGTATGCCACCGACCCCCACCTGGCCGAAATGGGCAGCATCCAGGAGTGGGCCGGGGTCTTTCCGCTGTTTCACTGGAGCTTTATCCCCTGGGGCTTTTACCTGGTGCTGGCGGTAGCCTTCGGGTTCATGCTCCACGTCCGCAAGCAGAAGCGGCAGAAGTATTCCGAGGCCTGCCGGCCCATCCTGGGCAAGCACACCGATGGCCTCCCCGGGCGGATCATTGACCTGCTGGCGGTGTTTGCCCTGCTGGCCGGTACCGCCACCACCTTCAGCGTGGCAACGCCGCTGATGGCCTCTCTGATTTGGGAACTGTTCCATGTGGCGGTGAGCCGGACGGTCATCAATATCATCATCCTTCTCATCACCTGCCTGGTGTATACATATTCCCTCCTGCACGGGTTCAAGGGCATCAGCAAGCTGGCCAACATCTGCATTTACCTGTTCTTCGGACTGCTGGCCTTTGTGCTCCTGTTCGGCGGCGAGACCCGGTATATTATCGAGACGGGCCTGACCTCCCTGGGCACGATGGTCCAGAATTTTATAGGCCTGTCCACCTTCACGGATCCCCTCCGCACCTCCAATTTTCCCCAAACCTGGACCATTTATTACTGGGCCTACTGGATGGTGTGGTGCGTGGCCGCACCGTTCTTCATCGGCAGCATCTCCCAGGGCCGGACGGTGCGCCAGACGATCCTGGGCGGCTACGGCTTCGGCGTGGGCTCCACCCTGGTCAGCTTCATCGTGCTGGGCAACTATTCCATGGGGATGCAGGTGACCGGGAAGGCCGACTTTATCTCCCAGTATCTGCAGACCAATGACCTCTATGGCATGATCGTGGAGATCATCAAGACCCTGCCCGGGGCACCGGTGATCATGGTGGTGGTGCTGCTGACTATGATCGCCTTCTACGCCACCTCCTTTGACTCCATCGCTCTCACGGCCTCCTGCTACAGCTACCACCGCTTGGAGGAGGGCCAGCAGCCCCATAAGATGATCCAGCTCATGTGGTGCATCCTGCTCATCCTGCTGCCCATTGCGCTGCTGTTCGCCGAAAGCTCCATGACGAACCTGCAGTCGGTGAGCATCGTCGCGGCGTTCCCCATCGGCATCGTCATCCCCATGATCGCCATCAGCTTCCTGAAGGATGCGAAAAAATACCGCAGGGAGCTCAACCTGAAAGAATGATCGGCGGAAACCTGCACTTTCCGCGCAGCGGCCCGTCCTCCGGCATCCGGAGGGCGGGCCGTTTTTTGTCATGGAGGAAAATATTGACTTTGAGCAGAACACGATCACCATCCGTCACACAGTTACTTCTTGTGACCTGGACGGCAAGCGCGTTCTGGTCGCATCCGACACCACCAAGACCAAATCGAGTATGAGAACGCTCCCGCTTGTTCCTTTCATGAGAGAAAGACTTCTCGCCCTAAAAGAAGAACAGCAGGAAAACCGTCGCTTGTGTGGACGCAGCTACATCAAGGACTAAGGAGATACTCTGATGGGAAAACATTTTTTTGACTTTGAAGACGGAGATTTTGCTTTTTCGATTTCAGATAATATGGCAATGGATTCTGACGGTGACCTTATGATGAGAATGGGTAACAATATGGCAATGGATATGGATACGCAGCGATGACACGGTATACATTCTTGGCGATTTCATCTGGGCAAAGGAAAGCGAGTGGCCGTCTATTGTTGGTTCGCTTGGCGGCAACAAGGTGCTGATACGGGGCAATCACGATCCCAAGCAATTCAGCGCTGCCACAAAGTGTATGTTCCAAGAAATTACGGACTTGAAGGAAATCAAGGACAGCGGCAAGCATGTTGTGATGTGTCATTATCCGATTCCCTTCTTCCGTGCCAGCTTCGCTTCGACAGCGTTCATGCTCTACGGGCATGTCCATCAGACGATTGAATATGAGTATATCGCAAAGTTGCGCCGTGAGGTAAAGGCAAATTCCACCGGTTACGGCACGCCGAACGGTAACTTCATCAATGTCGGTTGCATGATGCCGTATATGGATTACACGCCGAGAACGCTGGATGAGATTATAGAAGGAGATGCAAGGTGCCATGAAGAAAATCCCAACGCTCTTTGACGGGGGGAATGACAAGTGCCGTCTGCTCAGTCGCCTGATTTGAAATCGGGCGACTTTTGCATGAATGGTGAAAGCCTGTGCAGATTCGCATAATTGCTGCCTGTGCAGGCTAAAATACAAGTGCATCGTATTTTAGCCTAAAATCTATTGATTTTTCCTCT